>Ga0222715_10000183_pt1 | contig 64411 bp, 89 predicted proteins | sample C33_9DmetaG_FD_165056 | JGI IMG/M metagenome (GOLD analysis project Ga0222715, IMG submission 165056) | Estuarine water microbial communities from San Francisco Bay, California, United States - C33_9D | ecosystem: Environmental > Aquatic > Marine > Unclassified | place: USA: California...
CTTCCACCAAACACAAAGGTCTACCAATGAAAAAGGAAGAATATGATCTCGAAGAGGGAATGACCCTCAAAGACTTCAAAGCAAATCGTAGGAAGAATAAGCGCAAAGAAGCTTCCACCGATGCTAAGAAGAGAGGGCACGTTGGTAAAGAATGGTACAACAGTGGTCAGACCTATTCTCCCGATGAAGCAAAGAGTGGTCGTGCAAAGATGGATGATGAAGAAAGAAGCACAAGAAAGCGTAGTGCTATGGATCCTGATGCTGAAGATAGTGATTACTCAGCAGATAAGACTAAGAATCCTAAGAAGATTCGTAAGCAAAAGGCAATGGGTGAATCAATGATTAACGAAGAAGATTACGATCGTATGAAGGACCGCCGCATGGAGCGTGGTGGTGTTGATGGCAACACCCGTTATTCCAACTACAAGCCAGCAAGGAAGTTAAGCAATAAAGAGTTGGGTGTTAGTGGTCAGACTGCATACCAGAAGCAACATGCTGGTAAGTCTGCACTTGATATTGTGAAAGCATCTATCCGTGCAAAGCATGGTGAAGGCGCACTGATTGACACCAAGAAGAAAACCAAGAGTGAAGGTTATGCTCCTGGCGATGTAGATCAAAAGGTTGGTGCTGTCACTGCTATTCCCAAGAAAGAACAGGAAGCAGCAAAGGAAAGACTTCTCAAGAAAGCAGCAGCAAAGCGTGCAGCACTTAAGAAGGAGTCTACGTTTGCTGGTAACTACGAGGGTCCCTTGTATGCTCCCCACCCTGATCTGGTTGCTGAGATGCCTTATCAGGTCTATGGTTCTACCGATGGTAAGAAGGAGAAGAAGATTGGTAAACCTGTGAAGAGCAAGAAGTACGCTGATGCTAGAGCATCAGAACTTGCTGACACCCACAAGAAGACTGGTGGTAAGTATCGCTCTGAGTACACAGAAGAGACCATCGTTGAGCGTGGTGACTTCTGGCATCCCGATCCCGAGAAGGATAAGAAACTGGGTGGTCCTGGTGCTAACCAGCGTGCTCGTGAAGACCGTGCTGATGCAGCCAAACCCAAGAAAGACTACAGCAAGACTACCAAACCTGGCGAGTCTTACATGGATTATGCTAAGCGTAAGCAATCTGAGAGGTCTTCGTCTTCCTCTAAACCCAAGTATTCTCCTGAGATTCAGAAGCGTCTAGACGCTGCTAGGGCGAGGAAGAAAGAAGGTATTGTTAGTAAGATTGCCCGTAAGGTTGGTCTGAAGAAAGAAGAGGTTATCACTTTCAAAGAGTTTATTGCTGAAGGCAACCGCACTGGTCGCATGATGCAAAAGTCCAAGACTCAGGTCACTGGTCACATCTCTGCTGACCGTGGCGATGATGAGAAGAAGAATCGTGAGGGTCGCAAGACTCTTGAGAAAGATCTCAAGAAGCACGGCATCGGTCACAAGAAAGGTGTTGGTGAATACAAGTATGGTAGTGGCGAAACTGGTCGTGAGGTTTCATACCAAACTTCCAAGCCTGAGAAGATGTCCAAGCGTCGTTTCGGTAAGGTGATGCGTCGTATGGGTCGTAAGCACGGGCAAGAATCCGTGATTACTAAAGATGCTGACAAATCAGCAAAACTGCACTATACTGAGAAGGGCAGTAAGTCTAAGTCGGACTCTATTGGTAAGACTAAGGCAGGCAAGCATCCCGAAGGATATGGTGAAACATCTGGTACGAAAGTACGAGGTGGTAAACTACCCAAGAAAACAACTAAAGGAGCGTATCATTATGGCTGAGCAACTTGAGAATGGCACATGGAAGTGTGCCCATTGTGAGGTAACTTCCCCTCGTGGTCATCAACGCCCTGTGAGTTGGATTGAAAAGCATGAGGCAAACTGTCCTAAGAATCCCAATCTGAAAAGGAAATGAAATCCTTCAAGCAATATTTTGGTGAAGGGGTTACTTGCCCCGAAGGCACTCGCTGGTGTAAGAAATGCGGCAAGTGCCTTGAAGTTCCTTGCCAAGACAAGGAAATGAAAGAGGAGAATGCGATTGATGAAGGAGCAGATTGGACTAAAAAGGATGGACAAAACTCAGAAGGAGGACTCAACGAAAAGGGTCGGAAGTCGTATGAGCGCGAGAACCCAGGAAGCGATCTTAAGGCACCTTCAAAAAAAGTTGGGAACCCTCGTAGAAAGAGTTTTTGTGCGAGAATGAAGGGTATGCGTAAGAGACAGAAACCTGAGAATAATACAGGTGATGATCGTCTGTCTAAGTCACTTAGAGCGTGGAACTGCTGATTTAATAATCTCTTCCAATGTCTTAGAGTAGTCTTAAGAATGTCTCATTTTGGTAAATAGTGGTATACTGGGAGTATCCGCATGATACCAATGTTAACTTTCTACCTCATGTTCGGCATCCTACTCTGGATGGTCTGGTATGCAGGAGTTGGGGGGACTATGCGAGTGTTTGCATACATTGACTTGCAGGTTCGATATGCGGGGATTAAGATCCAGATGTGGCGTATGAAGCGAAAGTTGGAAAAAGAACTTGGTCTTCCGTCCACCAACTTTTCTTCGCTCATAGAGGACCTCAAAAATGATCAATGACAAAGAACTCTCCGACCTTAGTGTGTCTAGGGTGGAGTGTCCGAAGTGTGGTGCCTTATGGATTAACGGGCAGCACTACTGGTCTGGTACGGGTAAGGTCGGTAATGAACTAGATCTTGCTGGTCTCGTTTGTAACAAGTTAGGTAACTTTCAGTGTATCAACCCCAAGCGTGGTGCTGAAGGTGGTGACACTTGGGCAAAACGGTTAGAGGATCTTGACAAAGATCATCCTGCCACAGACCCCGAAGCATAGATAGTGTGTTGTAGGTTAGATGATGCTAAGGAAATACACCATTATAGTCAATGACAAAGAGCATCAGGTTATTTCTTACGCATCAGAATGGTTTGTATTGACATCAGTCCTATCACACATTTCCTATAATATAGAATCATGGAACATCTCTTGGGAAGAGCACTCCTTGTAGTTGCAATCCCCTTTGTATTGACTACACTTTACTTCGGTTCCAAGAAAGGACATTACTATGAGTCCGATGAATACAAAGGAAATGGAACCGCGCATTAAGCAGCGGTATCATTTTGCTGCGTCGTCTTTTTCCAGAATGTTCGGTGTACCTAAAGTCACCCAAGAGATGTTGGACTTTTGTTTAGCATGGGCAGAGCAAACTATGCCTGCTCCACTAGATAGTTTGACCAACGTGGACATTTACTTCAGACGGTTATGGAACATGAGATCACTAGAATGCGAGAAGAAATCCAATGGTTGAGGGATCGGATTGACTATCTCGAAAGAGAATCCATAGGTCAATCAAATGCACTCTATGAGTTAATGAACACCATAGATGCAAAAGAGTGGGCACACCCTAAATCATGTGTACACAATAGCGACCCCTGGGACGTATGGAGTTAAGTCAAACATTCATCTTGATTTTCATGATCTCATTTGGAATCTTTCTATTCCTCATATCTATTTTTACAGATCAATGATGCATCAACTCGGACATATAGCAAGAATGGTAATGGAACGCCCGTGGTGCCTAGGTGTCATGGGGTTCGTTTTAGTATTCGTTCCTATCATCGGAATGTGGGCAGTCCACAAATACAACTGGCAACACTGGGCACCTTTTGATAGTCATGGTAAACACAAATGATCCTGTTTGGTCAGTAATCTTACTTCTCTGTTGTGGACTAGCATTCACGGCGTATTGTGTTATATATATTTTACGCCTATCATTTAAGGAACTAGAAGAAGATGGCCAAGTCCGCGAACAAGGGCAAGAAGGGGTCTGCAAACAACAAGCAACAGAATCAGGGCAACGCGACAGCGAAGAAGGCTAAAAACGGAGGCAAGAAAAAGTAATGGGCGCAATGACACCCCCGAGTCGGAAGAGTTGTTACAACTTCCGAGTGATCAGCATAGATAGAGTGCTCGACGGCGATACGATCGATGTCACGATTGATCTCGGTTTTGATCTTTATAAAAAAGAAAGAGTTAGAGTTGCTGGTGTTGACACACCAGAGAAACGAACTAAGGACGATGAAGAGAAAGCATTGGGATACGATGCCACCAACTGGCTTAAGGACAAGCTTGAAGGTGCTATCAATGGTGACGATGAGTTGTCTGTTAGGACTGAGCTTGTTGGCGGTGTGGGTAAATATGGGCGTCTTCTCGGGTGGCTCTACATTGGAGATGCAGAAGTCTCCCTTAACGAACAAATGATCGAAGAGGGATATGCTTGGGCATACGATGGTGGCACCAAGCAAAAGGACTTTGAAGAGTTGCGTGAGATTCGTCGTGCCCATGGCACTCTAGTTGAATGAGCACAGTCTTTGTATTTGGATTTGTTATTCTGTTGTGCTGGGCAATGGAATCCACTTTCCCAACTGGCACTAAAGGTATCAAAAGGTATTGATTATGAGTAATGCGGACGTTTATCTTGGTAATCCTAATCTAAAAAAAGCAAACGTGGCTCAGGGTTTTACTCCTGAGCAAGTTAAAGAGTACATCAAGTGCAGTAAGGATCCAGCATATTTCGTCACGCATTACATCAAGATTGTATCTCTGGACGAGGGCGTAATCCCTTTCCATATGTACGATTTTCAGGTTGACATGGTTAAAAAGTTTCATGAAAATCGTTTCAATATTGCAAAACTGCCACGACAGTCTGGTAAGTCCACGGTTGTGACTGCCTATCTGTTGTGGTATGTTTTGTTTAATGCCAATGTCAACGTAGCGATCCTTGCAAACAAGGCAGCGACCGCTAGGGAGATGTTACAACGTTTACAGTTGTCCTATGAAAACCTCCCCAAGTGGATGCAACAAGGCATCCTCGGATGGAACAGAGGTAGTCTGGAACTGGAGAATGGAAGTAAAATCCTCGCTGCATCTACTTCCGCTAGTGCTGTCAGGGGTATGTCTTTTAACGTCATATTTCTGGATGAGTTCGCGTTCATTCCGAATCATATCGCTGACCAGTTCTTTAGTTCTGTTTATCCTACTATTTCATCTGGTAAATCTACCAAGGTGATCATCATCTCCACGCCTCACGGCATGAACATGTTCTACAAGTTGTGGCATGATGCAGAGCGTGGTAAGAATGAATATGTCACTACAGAGGTTCACTGGTCTGAAGTCCCTGGGAGGGACGCTGCATGGAAAGAGCAGACCATCAAGAACACTTCGGAAGAACAGTTCCGAGTTGAGTTTGAGTGTGAGTTCCTAGGTTCGGTTGATACCTTGATCTCGGTATCTAAACTAAGGACGCTTGTCTACGATGAACCGATTACTCGTAGTGCGGGTCTAGATGTATATGAGGATCCGATACCAGAACACACATATGTGATGACAGTGGACGTTGCTAGGGGTGTGAGTAAAGACTACTCGGCATTCTGTGTGATGGATACTACTACCATTCCATATAAGATGGTGGCAAAGTATAGGAACAGCACCATCAAACCCCTCCTCTTCCCAAACATTATCCATCAAGTTGCGTGTGCATACAACCATGCATATGTTATGGTTGAGGTTAATGATATTGGTGGTCAAGTTGCAGACATTCTGCAGTTTGACTTGGAATACGATAACATATTGATGTGCTCTATGCGTGGTCGTGCAGGTCAAGTTGTGGGTCAGGGATTCTCTGGTCAGAAGACTCAGTTGGGTGTGAAGATGACCACCACTGTGAAGAAGACTGGTTGCTCAAACCTCAAAGCTCTAATCGAAGACGATAAACTATTATTATCCGATTATGATGTGATTGCTGAACTAACTACATTCATCCAAAAAGGACAAGCATGGGAAGCAGAAGAAGGATGTAATGATGACCTTGCCATGTGCTTGGTTATATTTGCATGGGTTGCACTTACAGACTACTTCAAAGAACTCCATGATTCGGATGTTAGGAACCGAATCTACATGGAGCAGAAAGAACAGATTGAAGCAGACATGGCACCATTCGGTTTCATTGACGATGGTCTAATGGATAATACATTTGTTGATGCTGCTGGAGATGTATGGCACGCTGATGAATATGGTGATATGACATACATGTGGGAATACCGTTAATGGATTTAGAAGACCAACTTAGGTTTGAACACTTTCTATTTCAAGATAGAGTATGTAAACGCTGTGGTATAACCAAACCACTCACTGAGGGATTTTATTTGACAAGAAGAGATAGGGGACATTTGCCATCCTCCTATTCGTATGAGTGTAAGGAATGCACCAAAAAACGGATAATCAATGCACGTTTTGCGGAGAAGCCTGGATTTTGGGAATACCCTGACTGGTAGTTTGTTCGTGCATTGTTTCCCCGCCTGAAACATTGAAAATAATAAATATCTATAGCACCCAGAATGAATACTTCTCAGGAGTTTAACAGATGGCATCGACACAGCTTTCACCAGGGGTTGTCGTACGCGAGAGAGATCTCACCACGGTAGTAAACGCAACGGTTGATAACGTTGGCGCTATCGTTGGTGCGTTTGAAAAGGGTCCTGTTGAAGAGGTGATTTCCATCACTTCTGAGACAGAACTTCTCTCCGTGTTCGGTCGTCCCAACGACTACAACTACGAATACTGGTTCACCGCAGCACAATATCTGCTGTATGGTGGTACCCTCAAGGTAGTAAGAGCAAACAACGCAGCTCTCGCTAACGCGATCGATACAGCACAATACGTTGTTTCTACCTTCAGTGCAGTTGACACTACACTGACTGTTCTTGATTCTACTGACTTTGACGTAGCGGACCTGCTGCTCATCGACTCTGAACTCATGGGCATTAGCTCTGTTTCGGGTAACGATGTGGTGGTCACTCGTGGACAACTCTCCACCTCTGCTGTGTCTCACTCTGCTGGTTCAGACGTAACTCTGATCGAGCCTGGTGCAACTCAAACCACAATCAATGAGGGTGGTACCTTCCTTGATTCTGATACCACTCTGACCGTTGCTTCTGCAAACGCTCTGGGTGCTACTACTAACGACTACATCAGAATCGACGACGAAATCCTGCGTATCTCCGCTATTGCTGGCGATGACCTGACCGTCGTTCGTGGTCAACTGGGTACTACCTCTGCTGCTCACACCGATCTGTCTGTTGTTACCATCCAGACCGTTACCAGCCAGAAGACTGAAATCAATGAGCGCACCTCCACTGGTGTTGCTGCTCCTCTGATCAAGAACCTGGACACCTACGAGACCACTGTTGAGTCTGCCTCTAACAACTGGAAGTGGGCAGGTCGCAACCCTGGCGTCTATGGTAACTCCCTGCGTGTGGTCATGACCGACGCTGGTCCTGATCAAATCCTGTACCTGGCACAACCCACCTCCGCTGAGTGGGAGTTCACTGCTGGTTCCGCTGTTTCCTATTCTGCAGCAAACATCTACGGTAAAGTTTATAACTACACCGTGGTTCTGACCTTCAAGCGTGGTTCCACACTTATTGGTGATTGGGAAGCAGACAACTACTTTACTGCTAACAGCGGTAACGTAACTGGTCGTGTTCTTGCTTGGGATAAGGAAACCCGCCGCCTGGAAGTCAGCATCGACGGCACTTCTTCGGATGTCCTGGAAGTCAACGATTCTGTTACCGAACTGGCAAACAATAACAATGCTCCTGGTAGCGCAACTGGTGACAGTGGCGAAATCCAAAGCATCCAGCGCCGTCTGTACACTGTACTGAACGCTGGCAGCCCCCGCTTCACTCCTAACACAAACCTCCGTGACGCCAACGCTGCTCTGATCACTGTCTCTGATAGTGCTGATGCGTGGGCAGAGCGCGAGTTCGCTCCTGGTCAACTGTGGGTTAACGTTGCTTCCCGTCCTACAACCTCTGCATGGGTTGAAGATCGTGGCGGTCGCCATGACCTGATGCACATCCTGGTTATCGACGGTGACGGTAAACTGACTGGTACCGTTGGTTCGGTTGTTGAGAAGTTCTTGAACGTCTCTAAGGCATCCGATGCTCGCGGCACTCAGGGTGAGGCACTGTACTACCGCGATGTTGTTAAGAACAACTCCGAGTACATCTACTGGGGTTCTCACGAAGCTGGCGCTATCTTCGATATCGATTCTAACGCTAACGGTGCATTCGGTCGTACAGGCGTTGGTACTGACTTTGACCTGATCAAGGCAGATGCCGATCACTTCCTGTTTGACGTTGATAATCCTGGCGCTGTTGTTGCTACAGCAAAACCGCTGCTGTTGTCCAAGAACAATGCAACCATCAAGTTCCATCTGCAAGGTGGTGTTGACGGTTACACCCTGTCTCGTGACAACCTGCTTGGCGCATACGATCTGTACAGCGATGCAGAAACCGAAGAGGTTGACTACATCCTGATGGGTCCTTCGATGAGCACCGAGCTTGACACAATCGCTAAGGCACAAAAGGTTATCGATCTGGCAGCAACCCGTAAGGATTGCATGGCATTCGTTTCTCCCCCGCGTGCAGACGTGATTGGTGTTCCTAGCACCCGTCAAATCGTTGATCGTACGATTGACTTCTTCAACCAACTGTCAAGCACTTCATATGCAGTGTTCGACAACAACTATAAGTACATCTACGACAAGTACAACGACAAGTATCGTTACATCCCCTGTAACGCTGACGTTGCTGGTCTGGTACTTAGCACAACTCTCAACCAAGAGCCCTGGTTCTCCCCTGCTGGTTTCAACAGAGGTCAACTGCGTAACGCGATCAAACTCGCTTACTCTCCTCTGAAGGATCACAGAGACATGCTCTACAATGCACGCATCAACCCGATCGTTGCATTCCCTGGTCAAGGCATTGTTCTCTTTGGTGATAAGACCGCTCTCGGTTATGTCTCCGCATTCGATCGTATTAACGTTCGTCGCCTGTTCCTGGTTATGGAGCAAGCAATCGCTGAGGCAGCAAAGACTCAACTGTTTGAACTGAATGACGAGTTCACTCGCCAGTCGTTCAAGAATATCGTTGAACCCTTCCTGCGTCGCATTCAGTCGCGTCGTGGTGTGGTTGACTTCCTTGTAGTTTGCGATGGCACCAACAATCCCGCTGATGCTATCGACCGTGGTGAGTTCTTCGCGGAGATCTTCGTGAAGCCCACTCGCTCCATCAACTACATCACTCTCACCTTCACCGCTACCAGAACTGGTGCATCGTTCGCAGAGATCACCTCGTAACACAACGGGGGACTTCGGTCCCCCCTTCCCCCTCACATGCATTATCAATCCATTAGGAGAATAAACAACAATGGCTGATCAACGTAGAAGATCCCCAGGTCAAATCGAGGGTGGGTTCATCGATTCTCCCATCTTCAACTTCCGCGACAAGATCGAAGATCTTGCTCGCCCTAATCTGTTCCAAGTCGAAATCAACTTCCCCGAGCTCGTCAACACAGGTCGTCCTGGCGTTGGTGGTGCCGCAGGTAGTTCCGAGTCTCGCAGACAAGAGTCCGCTGGTTCCGCAGACGAATCCATTTCGGGTTCCAACCTGATGTCCACCTTCCTCGTGAAGGCAGCGAACCTCCCCGCATCTACCATCGGTGTTATTGAAGTACCCTATCGTGGTCGTACTCTCAAGATCGCTGGTGACCGCACATTCGAGCCTTGGACCGTTACAGTTCTGAACGACCAAGAGTTCAGACTCCGCGCTAAGTTTGAGGAGTGGGCAACCCGCATCCAAAACCTTCAGCAAAACATCCAAGACGCCAAAGAGATTGGTGACTATCAATCCAATGCGATTGTTCGTCAGTTCTCCCGTCAAGGTGACCAGAAGAGAGCATATTCTTTCCAAGGCATCTGGCCGAGCAGCATCAGCGCAATCGATCTGGCATGGGATAACAACGATACTCCCGAAGAGTACACCGTTGAGTTCCAAGTCCAGTTCTGGACATACGCAGATGACGTGAACATGGGCAATAGTCGTGTTTGATAACTTGCCTAAATAACTTAGGCAATCAAACGAGACAATATTGATGGCAAACCTTTTTGGTTATTCTCTAGCACGTAAGAAGGGTCAGGGCTCTGCCCCTTCTTTTGTGCGTAAAGACAGTGATGATGCCGCCGCACCTATTGCTGCTGGTGGTTATTTTGGTCAATACGTTGACCTGGGTGATGCTGTTAATAAGGAAAGCGACTCCGATGTCATTGGTCGTTATAGAGAAATGGCGATCCATCCTGAGTGTGATAGCGCCGTTAACGATATCGTAAATGAAGCAATCGCGGGTGATCTGGACAATCACCCCGTCGATATCGAACTGTCCAACCTTATGGTGTCAGATAAACTCAAGCGAGTTATTCGCGATGAGTTTTCAAACATTCTGTCACTTTTAGACTTTGATCGTAAGGCATACGACCTTTTCCGTCGCTGGTATATCGACGGTCGTCTGTTCTTCCACAAGATGATTGATGTCCAGAATCCGTCTGCAGGTATAACGGAACTGAGATACATCGATCCCCGTAAGATCAAAAAAGTTATCGAATACGATCAGCCTAAAGATCGTCTTCGTGCACCTGTTGATCCCGAAACTGCTGTCCTCGCACCTAAGTCTATAGAGTATTACATCTATAGTCCCAAAGGTTTGAAGGGATATGAAAAGGCAGGAGTAAAGATCGCACCTGATGCCATTTGCTATGTCCACTCTGGTGTGTTGGACATGCAAAGAAACATGGTGCTTTCACACCTTCACAAAGCGATTAAGGCACTCAATCAACTTCGTATGATTGAGGATTCGCTGGTGATTTATCGACTGTCCCGTGCACCAGAACGTCGTATTTTCTATATTGACGTTGGTAATCTGCCAAAGCAAAAGGCAGAGCAATACCTGCGCGAGGTCATGAGTCGCTACAGAAACAAACTGGTGTACAACGCTGACACTGGTGAGATTCGTGACGACAAAAAGATGATGAGTATGTTGGAAGACTTCTGGCTTCCTCGCCGCGAGGGAGGGCGCGGCACCGAAATCTCTACCCTCCCTGGCGGGCAAAACCTGGGCGAACTGGAAGACGTTAAGTATTTCCAGCGTAAGCTCTACCGTGCACTCAACGTGCCCGAGTCACGGTTGGAATCGGAATCTACTTTCAACCTCGGTCGTAGTGCTGAGATTACTAGAGACGAAGTGAAGTTCCAGAAGTTTATTACAAGACTTCGCAAACGTTTCAGTGATCTGTTCAACGACCTGTTGAAAACTCAACTCGTTCTTAAGGGTGTTATCTCCCTTGAAGAATGGGATGATATGAAAGAGCATATCCAATATGACTTCATTGCGGATAACTATTTCAGCGAACTCAAGGAAAAAGAAATCCTGAATGAGCGTCTTGCTCTGCTTCAGCAGATGGATGCATATGCAGGAAAGTATTTCTCCCTTGAGTATTTGCGTCGTCAAGTCCTGAAGCAAACTGATGATGAGATCGCAGAGATCGATGCACAGATGCAAGAGGAAATGGCAGCTGGGAAACTGATCGATCCCATGGCGATGCAACAGATGGAACATGAGCAGATGGCAATGAGTCTGCAACCGCCCGAACCCGAAGTTCCCGAAGAGGAAGGCGTCGATCCCAAGGACTACAAGCGCGGTGAAATCTGATTGTGCTAAATAATATATGTTAGTGCACACACATTACTATGGCATCCCCCGCGTCTCTTGACATTGTAAATGCATTGTTCGCTGGTCAGAAAGATCTTTCTGATCTGGTGAATGTAGCGATGCACGATAAAGCACTGGAAGCAATCCAACAGAAAAAGCATGAAGTTGGAAAGCAGTTCTTCAACTCTTCGGAAGAAGAGGAAGAAGAAGACGGTGAAGAACAACCTTCAGAGGAAAACGATGAAACTGATCACGGAGAAGATTGAAGAAGCCAAGGTAGTTATTACCGAAGGCAAGAACGGTACTAAAAAATATTTCATTGAGGGTGTATTCCTTCAGGGAGATATCAAAAACCGTAACGGTCGTATGTACCCTGTTGGACTTCTTGAAAGAGAAGTTGCAAAGTACGATGCTGACTATATTCAGTCTGGTCGTGCGCTGGGCGAACTCGGTCACCCCGAGGGTCCAACAATCAACCTTGATCGCGCTTCACACCTCATCACTTCCCTGAAGAAAGAAGGTACCAACTTTGTTGGTAAGGCACGTCTGCTGGAAACCCCGATGGGCAAGATTGCAAAATCTCTGCTTGATGAGGGTGTAAGACTGGGCGTATCTTCCAGAGGTCTTGGTACTATCAGAGAGAGCAATGGTTGCAAGGTCGTCTGTGATGACTTTATGCTCGCAACCGCAGCAGATATTGTTGCAGATCCCTCTGCTCCCGACGCATTCGTTAACGGAATCTACGAAGGGAAAGAGTGGATTTGGAATAACGGTTCCATCCATGAAGAGCAGATCGAACAGATCAAGCGTCGTATTGACCAAGCCGCGCAAAATCAACTTGAGGAAAGGAAACTTTCCGCATTTAACCAGTTTTTGCAAAACTTGTAATATATAAATAACTATAGCAAATCAGACCTTTGTACCAGGAGACACACTAATGTCTAAAGAGATTGAAAATCTGGACGAGAACCAAGTGACAGCTAACGCGAAGCCTGCTGATCCCCAGAAAAAACTGGAGAATGAAGGCAGTGGTCTCGCTGGTGTTGAAGATCTTGGCGGTCCCACCCCTCAGAACTCCAAGCCCGACGACGATTCTAATAAGTATCGTGTCGTAGCAAAGAGCGCATCTGCACCTACAACCAAGCCTTCTGCTGCTTCGGCGTCCCAAGGCGCAAGCATCAAGAAAGAGGATGCTGAGGTTGAAGGTGAAGAACTCACCGAATCCGAAGAAGAAGAGACAATGATCGAAGTGGATCTTTCCGCCGACGTTGCTGCTCTGACCGAAGGTGAGGACCTGAGCGAAGAGTTTAAGGCAAAGGCAGCAACCATTTTTGAGGCTGCTGTTGTTACTCGCCTTAACGAAGAACTTGAGCGTATGCATGAAGATTACGCAAAAGTTCTTGCAGAAGAGATTGAGACAGTTAAGTCCGAACTTGCTGAGCAGGTAGATGAGTACCTGACTTACGCCGTTCAGCAGTGGACTAAAGATAATGCACTCGCCATTGAAAGCGGCATTCGTGTCGAGATGGCAGAGAGCATGATGACTGGTCTCAAGCAAGTTTTCGCAGAGAACTACATTGAGATCTCTGACGAGAAGGTTGACTTGGTTGACGAAATGACCGAGCAACTCGATATTATGGAGAAAAAACTCAACGATCAAATCGAGGAGAATGTCGCTCTCGTACGCGAGATCGGCGGATATACCAAGAATGGGATTGTGAGCGAAGTTTCGGAAGGTCTGTCGCTGACCCAAAAGGAAAAGCTGGCAGCACTTGCTGGAGCAGTTGAGTTTGAAAATGAAGAAACCTACCGTGAGAAAGTTGCAACTCTTCGTGAGTCGTACTTCTCCACTAAACCCGAGGTTACTCCTAGCGAGTTGACTGAGGATGTGCAAGTCGAGAGTCAGAACGTAAGCGGTTCTATGAGCGCATATGTTCAGGCACTTTCTCGCTGGTCTAAATGATTTTAGATTGTAATCTAGTTCACTAATCTTACCTACTAAGGAGACAAAAGCAAATGTTCAACTCCGAGCATCTGCAGGAAAAGTGGGCACCCATTCTGGAACACTCCGAGATCGATGGTATCTCTGATAAGTATAGAAAGGCTGTTACCGCTGTCCTGCTCGAAAACCAAGAATCCTTCCTCCGTGAAGAGCGTGGGATCCTGCACGAAGCTGCCCCCACAATGTCCGCAGGCACTGGTGGTTTCACTGGCGCTTCAACCGCTACTGGTCCTGTTGCTGGTTTCGACCCCGTTCTGATCAGCCTGATCCGCCGCTCGATGCCTAAGCTGATTGCTTATGACATCGCTGGTGTTCAGCCGATGACTGGTCCTACTGGACTGATCTTCGCCATGCGCTCCCGCTATGGCACCAACCGTACTGGTGGTACTGAGGCATTCTTCAACGAATCCGATTCCGAGTTCTCCGCTGAGAACGCAGCATCCAACCTGGGTCGTACCGCACAGTCTGGTTCTAACCCCGCAGTCCTGAACGACGCAGCACCTGGCGCTTACACCTATTCTGGTGGTATGCCGACCGCTGAGTCTGAAGCACTGGGCGATGGCGCTGGTAACGCTTTCGCTGAAATGAACTTCAGCATCGAGAAGGTCACCGTGACCGCTCAATCTCGTGCACTGAAGGCAGAGTACAGCCTTGAGCTGGCTCAAGACCTTAAGGCAGTTCATGGTCTGGACGCTGAGTCCGAGCTTGCAAACATCCTCAGCACCGAGGTGCTGGCAGAGATCAACCGTGAGGTTGTTCGTACTGTTTACAAGATCGCTCGTCCTGGCGCTCAGAACAACACTGCTACCCCTGGCATCTTCGACCTGGACGTTGACTCCAACGGTCGTTGGTCTGTTGAGAAGTTCAAAGGTCTTCTCTTCCAAATCGAGCGTGACATGAACGCAATCGGTCACGAGACTCGTCGCGGAAAGGGCAACATCCTCATCTGCTCTGCTGATGTGGCATCTGCTCTGTCCATGGCTGGTGTTCTCGATTACACCCCCGCTCTGGCTGGCAATGCTGGTCTGAACGGCGATGACAACAGCAGCACCCTTGCTGGTACCCTCAACGGTCGCATCAAGGTGTATGTTGATCCTTATTCCGCTAACGTAAGTGACAAGCACTTCTACGTTGCTGGTTACAAGGGTTCCTCCGCATACGACGCTGGTCTGTTCTATTGCCCCTACGTGCCCCTGCAAATGGTTCGTGCCGTTGGTCAGGACACCTTCCAGCCCAAGATCGGCTTCAAGACCCGCTACGGCATGGTTGCTAACCCGTTCGCAGAAGGCACCGCTCAAGGTGCTGGTGCTCTCACCGCTAACGCCAACCGCTACTACCGTCGCGTACAGGTCGCTAACCTCATGTGATCATGTGAGTATTTACTCACAATCATTGTTACAAAGGACCCTTCGGGGTCCTTTTTTTATTAAATATAGTATACTAAAGGACACCAATGAGTTCAGGATCCGTGACCAAAGTAGATCTCCTTGCCAGGGTGTACAAACTCAAGGCCGCCCTGTACAACGGACAACATAAAAACAAAGGAAAGGATTGGCACGATGGTGCCCATGCGGCGCTAACATCTGTGTTAAACATCCTTGACGAGTATTCCAGATGAAAGACTTGGACTTTCTAGACAACCTCTTACCCATGGACGATACAGACCTCAAGGAGTTGCAAGCAAGAGCACTCCGCATGAAGATAGACATCTTGATGGAGGAACCCTGCCCAATCTATGAAGCGGATGCTGATGATTGGGAGGACTTCTGGTATGGAGAAGCGGCATGAAATGGAAATGGGGAGAGGATGTGCCTGCACCAGAGCATGTTACAAAAGAAGAAGTGCAGGAGATGATTGATGCTGCCATACGACGCCACAATCGTAATGCTTCGATTATCAGTATGTGTGTTGGTTGGGTTGTTCTTGCACTTTTTGCTGAAGGTCTGCTTCGACTCATTGGAGTAATACCGCCCGTACTACCATGGCTCAACATTACCTTGAAATAACAGGGATTATTTTGTTGTTGATCTTTGCTGCCACGATGTTCTATCACGGCACAATGATCATGAAGAATAAACATGGATACTGGCATATGGACCACAAAGAGTGGGAACGTGCTAGTATTAGAAAGCGTATTGAAGAACTCCTGAAAGACAAATGAGTTTATCTACAGACTGGCGTTACGCTGATGATCGCATGGAACTGCGACAGCAGGTCTTTATGGCGCTCAAAGACTACCTCAATGAATACCCCCGAGCAGTCTATGAGTTTTCTCATGACTGGGTGTCCCAGGGCAATAACAACCTAAATAACCTTGAGACGTGCTTTAAGTGGTTCCTACGGGAACTAAATATAAAGGGTATTACTGAGCAGTATGGCAACCTGGAAGAACCAGATACAGAATAAGAACTTCTTGAGCCCGATTGGGTTCAAGTTTACGCTGGCAAAGTATCCTAAGGTTGCCTATTTCTCTCAGTCTGCAAACATCCCTTCAATCAATCTGGGTGTCTTAGAGCAACCTACTTACTTCGGACGTTCCCTCCCATCAGACGGGAACATTACATATGATCCATTCACCATGAACTTCTTGGTGGATGAAGATATCGAGAACTATATTATCTTACACAACTGGATTCGTGGTCTGGGTGTCCCTGATAGATTCAGGGAGCGTAGAGATTTCATGGATGCTCAGGGAGAACTCACCAACGGTATGCAAGGTCCCGAAACAAAGTTTGCGGACGCCACGTTGACAGTTCTAAACTCAAACTTTAGGTCTAACTTTCAGGTCGTATTTTATGATATACTACCTGTATCTCTCAGTGCTTTGGACTTTAACGCATCTGTAGATGGTACAGAGTATGCTGCTGCGTCAGTGACTTTCAGATACAGATCATACGAGATTCAAGCGGTTGAGGGGACCCGTAAGACCGAACTCTCCTAATGGCAATCTTAAATCTTGAACGTTTGCAAGAGCAATGGGCAGAAGATGCCCCTCTTGATGAGAACGACCTTGTGAATCAAGCACTTGCTGTGCCTGGACTTCATCAACGTTGGATGACATATCATAGCACATTCAAGTTGATGCTGAGTGATGCACAGGTGAACATGAATCGCATCATCAAAGAGAAGTATGAATACTATGCAGGCAAAGCACCTGCAAAAGTATATGCGGAAAAACCCTTTGACCACAAGGTACTCAAAGGTGACCTAGATAAGTATGTCTATGCCGACGATGATTGGTGTAAAGCGAAACAGAAAATAGACTACCTTGAAACTTGCCTATATTTTATAGAGGGCGTTTTAAGGCAAATCTCTAACAGAGGTTACACCATCAAAAACGTCATCGATTTGAGAAAGTTTGAAGCGGGTTATTGATGACGGTTATCACCAAAAAGAATGAAGTTTACATCAAGGTAAATACAGAACCCCATATTCACCAAGAACTTGCAGACTACTTCTGCTTTGAGGTTCCTGGTGCTAAGTTCATGCCTCACTATAGATCCCATGTGTGGGATGGAAAGGTCCGTCTGTACTCCCCAGGAACGGGGGAGATATATGCGGGTCTTTTTGACTATGTAACGCACTTCCTTGATGAACGTGGGTACAAGTACAAACTTGAGGAGAGTCAGTTCTATGGACTACCAAATGAATCCGACCCCTTCATCACTCCTGAGGGTGTTGCGGGGTTTGTTAGATCTTTGGATTTGCCTTTCAAAATCCGAGATTACCAACTCAAAGCAGTATTCTCAGCACTTAAAGCTAATCGCAAACTACTACTCTCCCCCACGGGATCAGGAAAATCCCTGATCATCTACACTCTGGTGAGATGGCACCTGATGAAAGAGAGAAACATTCTTATCATTGTGCCGACACAATCCCTCGTCACTCAGTTGACCCAGGACTTCAAAGATTATGGATGGGCAGCAGATCATTACGTCCATCAGATCATGGGTGGTCGAGAAAAATACGTTGAACACCCTGTAGTGGTATCTACATGGCAGTCAATCTACAAGGAACCTAAGAAGTTCTTTAATAGATTTGATGTCATCATCGGTGACGAAGCACACCTCTACAAGGCAAAAAGTCTCGTTGGCATTCTAACCAAGTGCCATGACGCAAAATATCGCATCGGTTTGACAGGTACACTCGATGGTATGAAGACACACCAGATGGTTCTGGAAGGACTGTTTGGTATGTGTAATCGAGTGACCAATACTGCTGACCTGATGGAAGCAGGAATGCTGTCGAAACTTCGTGTCCGTTGCTTGCTGTTGCAGCATGGTTATGTGCCATTCGATGACTACCAGCAAGAGATGGACTACATCGTATCACATCCAAAGCGAAATAAGTTCATCTCAAAACTAGCAGCAGACCTCACAGGTAATACTCTCATTCTCTTCAACTACGTGGAGAAGCACGGAGACGTTTTACAAGAGGTGCTAAATACTTATGTGGATGCAGACCGCAAGGTCTTCTACATTCACGGTGGTGTAGAAGCATCCGAACGAGAACGAGCAAGGCAGATTTGCGAAACCGAATCCAATGCCATCATTCTCGCATCCTATGGAACCTTTTCCACGGGTATCAACATTCGGAATCTTCACAATGTAATCTTCGCGTCCCCTTCAAAGTCTCGCGTAAGAAACCTCCAATCCATTGGTCGTGTCCTACGCAAAGGTGAAAACAAAGCACAGGCAGTGTTGTATGACATTGCTGATGACTGCTCTAGAGGATCAAGACAAAACTACACTCTTCGCCACTTGGTAGAACGAATCAAGATCTATCAAGAAGAGAAGTTTAACTACGAGGTCTCCAAGATTAAGTTCAAAAATGATTAACTACGTAAATCACGATCAACAGTTCTTTGGCATTATTAAACTTTCTTCTGGGGAAGAAATCCTAGGAGAGATGGTTGCTACTGAAGATGTTGAAACTCCTGGCACAACCATTGTGTTTATCACGAACCCTGCTCGCACCAAACAAGTGCAAGTAGAGCAGGAGGGCAAGATGGGTGTTGGCGTTGGATTGATTAAATGGCAATACTTTTCAGATGAAGATTTCTACATCATCTCTGAGAAAGATATTATTTCCATCGCCCCCATGAGTAGGGAAGGAACACTGGTGTACAAACGCTGGTTGAAAAATGAACTTGACGAGGATGACTCAGACGATAGTCATAAGACAGACATTCCAAAACACCTAGGCGGTCGTGGTTCTGTAAAGGAGGCACGATCCATCCTGGAAAAACTGTTCAAAGCACCCTCATCAGATAAAAGCTAATAGAGTTCTCTTGAACCCTTACAGTGTTAGTTTAATGAGATTATTAGATGTTGTCAACCCTTGACACATAAACGGTCATTGTGTATCATGGTGTGCAGGTGCAAATATTCCTATGGTACTCATGACCGCAAAGAAAAAACAGCACTACGTTGACAACCGTAAGTTCTTAGAAGAACTTGTGAAGTATCGCAAGCGGGTACGTATTGCTAAAGAGCGTGGACTTGAGAAACCACGCATCACAGAATATATTGGGGAATGCTTTCTAAAGATTGCTACCCACCTCTCATACAGACCAAACTTCATCAACTACATGTACAAGGAAGACATGATTGGTGATGGGATTGAGAACTGTGTGCAATACATCGATAACTTTGACCCTGCAAAGTCAAGTAATCCCTTTGCATATTTTACTCAAATCGTTTACTATGCCTACCTGCGACGTATCTCTAAAGAGAAGCGTCAGATGGATATCAAGGACAAACTAATCGAAAAGAAAGGTTTCGATGAAGTGTTCCACTCTGATGGTGATGTCAATCATGCGGACATGAACTCCATCAAATACCGTATTGAAACAAACATGAGGTCCTAATGAAACTTATTAAGTTCTCGCACCGTGAAGACTTTGGTCATGATCTATATGTTCAGGTGTTATTCACCGAACAGTGGGCACTTTTCCAAGGATCAGTTTCATGGAATGACTACAAGGGATGGCCCTATCTTCAGATGAAGTCTGGATGTGGTGCTTTGTTAAGCGGCATGTTCTGGGTACACCGTTTTGGACTGGACTTTGGTATTATTGAACGCACTTGGAGATGGCGTGATGAGTAATGAAGACGACTTCTGGATTGATGAGTGTTTCCGTGTTTACAAGACCCAGTATGGGTTGTGGCACAGTGCAGCAAAAGACGGTGAGGAGTTGGTCACTGCCATGACAAAGGAGAAATGCATCAGTAGCACTCGCTTCTATCTGAAAGGCAGACAAGAAGGGTGGGGTGAAGAGACCACCAGAGTAATGAATGATGGTAAAGTTGGAGGCAAACTGTGAGTAAAATCCTGTTGATCACTGATCAGCACTTCGGAGTTCGTAATGACAATCAAGTCTTCATAGACAAATATAATAAGTTTTACAGCAAAGTTGTCATTCCTTTCATTGACAAGTATGGTATAACCGATGTCATTGCCCTAGGAGATACCTTTGACAAACGCAAGAGTATCAACTTCAACTCACTTGATGCCGCGAAGGAAATGTGGTTCACCCCCCTTCAAGATCGCGGCGTGCATCTCACGATGCTGGTAGGTAACCATGATATCTACTACAAGAATACTCTACGCATTAACGCTCCCGAACTCCTTCTCGGAGAATACAGCAACATTACTGTCATCGATGAGCCTTGCCAACGTAACGTTAGTGGTCTTGATATACTTTTTCTGCCTTGGATTTGTGATGACAATCGAGAGCGATCTCGAATGGAAACGGAAAGCAGTTCTGCTTCTGTCTGTATGGGGCATCTTGAGCTTAACGGTTTTGAAGCTATTCCTGGTCATTATATGGAGCATGGTGACGACCCATCCATATACGGAAAGTTTAATCTGGTCTGCTCAGGACATTTTCACATGAAGTCTCAGCAGGGTGCTGTGAACTATCTCGGTAACCCGTACCAACTCTACTGGGGTGATTACGGTCAGAAGCGAGGGTTCCATGTACTAAATACTGATACATTGAAGTTGACGTTCTTCCCGAACCCTTACGACATTTTTCAAAAGGTTTACTATGACGATACACAGGAGATTAGATTTCCGAAAAATCTCAATGGTTCCTATGTGAAACTGATCGTAGAAAAGAAAACTGATCAAGTTATCTTTGATCAGACAATCAAACAACTGCAGACGGCAGGATGTGCAGACCTCAAGATCATCGAAGATCTCACTGTGGATCTTGAAGATGTTGATGAGGCGATTGAAACAGAAGACACGCTTACAACTCTTGAGCGTTGTGTCTCTGATCTAGACAATAAAGATGACATTTTTGCTATTCTGAAGTCCTTGTACCTGGAGGCACAACAATAATGGCATACGTATTGACCGATAAAGCATCAGGTGGCGTCTTCGCTGTGACTGACCAACGGAATGGCAATCGGATCATTACTATGTTTGTTGACAAAGACGACGCCGACAGGTATCATGGACTACTGGTAGCGAATGGATTCTCCAGACCTCTTGAAGTTCTGGAGATCGATCAAGAAACAGTTCAGGAAAACTGTGAGATACACGATTACTCTTATAGCGTGATCGAACCAGACGACATTATTATCCCCCCTGACGATTTAGAAGACGAATGATTATTTTTGAAAAACTTCGTTGGAAGAACTTTCTGAGCACTGGCAACCAGTTCATCGAAATGGATCTAACGAAGTCACCTTCGACACTCATTATTGGATCTAATGGGGCGGGCAAGAGCACAATGTTGGACGCATTGTGCTTTGGTTTGTTCAACAAACCTTTTCGTAAGATTAACAAACCTCAACTAGCAAACACGATCAACGAGAAAGAGTGTTGTGTTGAAGTTGAGTTCAAGATTGGTAGCGTAGAATATAAGGTCATCCGTGGGTTGAAACCCGCCATCTTTGAAATCTACAGAAACGGAGCTCTCCTAGATCAAGATGCAGCAAATCGAGACTACCAGAAATACCTTGAGCAGAATGTACTCAAACTTAACTTTAAGTCTTTCACTCAAGTTGTTATTCTCGGTAGTAGCACTTTTGTTCCTTTCATGCAACTCCCTGCTGCTCATCGAAGAGAAGTTATCGAAGATCTCCTGGATATCCAAGTCTTCTCACAAATGAATGCGATCCTCAAGGATCGTATCAAGGACACTAAAGACGAGATTGGCAACTGTCAGCATGAACTGGCACTCGCTCAGCAAGCAGTAGACCTCAAGTCAGAGAATATCAAGAACTTGGAACTGCAATCCACTGCATACTTGGATGAGAAGAAGTTAAAGTTGCAGTCCAACATCGCTCGCATCTCTGAGATTGATAACGAGTGTTGTTATCTGCAACTGCAGGTTACTGAGTCTGAACCCAAGGTTGTTAATCTGTCTACTCTGAAGGAACAGTACGATAAACTCAAAGAGTTTCGTACCAAGATCAAACAGAACTTGGATCAAACCAAGAAGAACAAGACATTCTATGAAAGCAATGATGAATGTCCCACATGCACTCAGACGATTGATGAGGCATGGAAAGCAGAGCAGTGTGAGTCTTTATCTGAACGGATAGAGAAGTATGATGTTGGAGTAGCAGATCTTACTGATAAGATCAAAAAAGTTCTAGCAGAGATTGATGAGGTTGAAACTGTAAACTCTGATCTAGTTGAGAAGAGATACACAATCAACTCTCTACTGAAAGAACAAACACGTCTACAGAAAGACAACATCAAACTAGAACAAGAGATCAATGCTGGATCTCCCAACATTGACAAGGAACGTGAAGTTCTGGATGTTCTGCTGGCAGCAAGTGATGAGAAGCAGTTTGCATGTTCTCAAATCAATAAGAGATTTGGTGATCTGAAAGTTGTTGGTAACTTGCTCAAGGATGGTGGTATTAAGACGAAGATCATCAAGAAGTTCGTTCCTACAATCAACCGCCACATCAATAAGTATTTGCAAGAGATGGACTTCTTCGTCAACTTTACTCTTGACGATGAGTTCAATGAGGTTATCAAGTCTAGGTTCAGGGATGTCTTTACCTATGCATCTTTCTCGGAAGGTGAAAAGCAAAAGATTGACCTTGCACTTCTGTTTACTTGGCGATCGATTGCTAAACTCAAGAACAGTGTTGCTACCAACCTGCTAATCTTGGATGAGGTGTTTGATTCTTCGCTAGATAGTGCTGCAACTGTAGACTTGTTGAAGATCTTGAAAGGTCTTCCCCAAAGCACAAACCTATTCGTCATCTCACACAAGGGGGAAATCCTTCTGGATAAGTTCCACCGCACTGTGAGTTTCGATAAACCAAACGACTTCTCTAGAATGACGGAGATTGAATGATGGACACAGTAGTAATCTATTCAGACGGCAGTCAAGAGTGTGAACGCATAGCAATGCTTCTTGAATCTCTTGGTGGTGAGTTTCACGAATACCTTCTTGGTGTTGACTTCAGTGATCGCCAGTTCCGTGCTGAGTTCGGTAAAGAAGCAACCTATCCCCAGTGTTCTATTGGCAGTGAACATATTGGTAGCATGAAAGAAACACTGCAGTTTATGAAGGAGAACGGGGTTTTCGTTTAATGTGGAGACTTTGGTGTTATGCACTCGGAAAAAAGGAAGGACGAGACCGCAAAGATGCGGATATCATTGCTAGTATACGGACTGTTATACTTCTCACTTATTTTGTCACTAACTGTTTCATTGTTGCAGGAGTGATCCGACATTGGAACGATGTGCCAGAGGCGTCTGTATGCCCCTCTAGCGTACCTCTACGCGATGCTATATAGTAGAGGAGTCATTCGCGAATAAATCCGTGACTACGAACACGCCAAACTGGCAACACCACTCTAAGAAGTACAAACACAGTAAGGGCACTTGCAAAGGACGAATCCGTGCAAGCAAGCAGCGCCTGAGACACTTGAAGAACTGTCTACTCAAGACCTCCGACCCCCGTCGGGGGTCTTATAGTATGGAGGTAATCAAGCGATACCCATGACCGTCAACCAAGAAATCAAAGGCACCCTCGCCCGCCTGCTTGCCACCGAGAACCTGATCGTTGAGCACGCTGTCTGTGAGACTGCATCCTTTGACGTTGATCGCCGTGTTCTCAAGTTGCCGATCTGGAAAGATTTTGACAACGACACCTATGATCTGCTGGTGGGTCATGAGGTTGGTCATGCTCTGTTCACTCCCACCACTGACGAATACGATATTCCTGCAGATATTCCCAAGTCTTATATCAACGTGACTGAGGATGCTCGCGTTGAGAAACACATGAAGGGTAAGTTCCCTGGTCTCGGCAAGTGCTTCTATCGTGGTTACAATAACCTCCACGATCGTGACTTCTTTGGCATTCGTGACCGCGATCTCAAGCAACTCAAACTGATTGACCGTATCAACCTGCACTTCAAGATCGGTTCCTATGCATTGATTCCTTTTGATGCTCAGGAAATCCAGTACATTGACCTTGTTGCTGAAGCAGAAACGTTTGAAGATGCAGTGATTGCTGCTCGTGTACTGTGGGACCTGCAGAATCAGGAGCGTGAGAAGCAGCAGGATGCTCCCGCTGCCAATGATGAGCAAGAGAACAACGGTGTCAGCAACCAGTCTGATAGTGAGAACAGCAATCCCGTAGACTTTGTTGATGACGACAAGGGAGAGACCGCCGATTCTAGTGAGCAGGAGAATAACGATGCAGATCTGGAGACTCCTTCCTATGATGCAGGTGATGTGGCAGAGACCGATGCCTCTCTGGAAGAAAACCTTCGCAATAATACTTCCAACAACTCCTGGGATGAGCACCGTTACGTTGAGATTGATGATCCCGACCTTGATCGTGTGATTGTTGATAACAAGTGGGTGCGTGAGAACATCCGTAAGTTCTGGAATCAGATCGGTTCTGATGCTGAACGCTATGATGAGTCTGGTATTGACTTCAGTGAGATTGACAGTGAGTTTCGCAAGTTCAACGACTCTGCCGACCGCGAGGTAAACTATCTCGTCAAAGAGTTTGAGATGAAGAAGTCTGCTGCTGCCTATGCACGTACAACTATCTCTCGCACTGGTGTTCTTGATACTCGTAAACTGCACACCTACCAGTTCAATGATGATATCTTCAAGAAGATCTCGTCTCGCCCTGATGGTAAGAACCACGGAATGATCTTCTTGCTGGACTGGTCTGGTTCTATGTCTCAGTGTATCTTTGATACTGTCAAGCAACTGCTGTCTCTGACCTACTTCTGCCGCAAGGTCAACATTCCTTTCAATGTGTATGCCTTTGTATATGATTACTACCTGACCAACGTCCGTCTTGCCGATAACGAGATTCCTCAACCTCTCACGTCCAAGCGTGATCACACTCTGGCATTTGATGCTTCGTTCCACCTGATGTCTTTGCTAGATAGTTCTTGCAACTCCCGCGATTTCAAGGAGTCTGCACAACAACTCTTCCGCATTGCGTATCAGTATTCTGTTCGTTCTTGGGACTACCACAAGCAGTCTCACTGGAAGCACATTCCCATCCCTGGGTTTATGCAACTGGGCGGAACTCCCCTCAATGAGGCAATCGCTACCCTGCCTGCACTGCTTCCTGCCTTCCGTGCAAAGCATAACGTTGAGAAACTCAACGTTGTTATCCTGACCGATGGTGAGTCCAACTCATCCTCTGAATGGGTGCACAGGGATTACACTCGGACTGACGGTCAAACGGTGTCTAACATCTTCTCCTCTGCAGTTCGTGACAACACTCGTCTGCGTCATCGTCGCAGCGGTCGTGTCTTCAAACCCTGCAGTGGTTGGCAGCAGGGTGACTTCACTGATGCTCTGCTTCAGTATGTCCAAGAGGTTCACAAAGATGTGAACATTCTGGGGTTCCGTATCGGTAGCAATCGTGAGTGCACTCGTGTGATTCAGCGGTACCAGGGATTCTCTGGTAGTATCAAAACCCTGCAGAACTTCAAGAAGGATCGTTCGATTGCCATCACGGAGTCTGGATATGAAGAGTTGTACCTGATTGTTTCCTCCGCTCTGGATAACGATGTAGAGTTTGAGGTGAAGGAGGATGCTACCAAGTCTCAGATCCGTTCTGCATTCCGCAAGACTCTCAAGGGCAAGGCAGCAAACAAGAAAATCCTTTCGTCTTTCGTATCCAAGATCGCATGAACATCTTTGTAGTTGATGAGGATCCAGTTCTGGCAGCAGGAATGTTGCCAGACAAGCACATCGTCAAGATGCCATTAGAAACGGCACAAATGTTAGCGATTATCTACAGTCCTCACTATCACGACATTGCCCCCCTTTTCAAAGCGGACGGCACAGTGTATAATACTAAAAAGGGTGCGTTCAAAAATCACCCTTGTACTAAGTGGGCAGCAGCAACCAAGCACAATATCGCCTGGTTGATTGAGCACGGTCTTGCATTGTGCCATGAATATACTTACCGTTATGGTAAGGTTCATGCTTGCCAAAACACTATCGAGATGGCAAACATATATTGGAGTGGTGCTTGCTCTAACAAGCATTCTCCCTTTGTACGTGCCATGCCAGATGAGTACAAACTTGATACCAGCATTGACACAGTGACTGCGTATCGCATGTATGTTGCTTCAAAACCCTGGGCAGCGGGCAACTACCTTCGTAAACCTGAGCGTAAACCTGATTGGATATGAGACACATCCTCTTCACCCTCAAAGGGTGTTCCGCTGTCCTTCTTGATGACGAAAAATATATTAGAGATGTCATCTATCATGCCAGCGTAAAGTGTGGATCCACACTTCTTGCATTGAACTCTCACAAGTTTGATCCTCAAGGTGTAACTTGTGTTGCCATGCTGGCAGAGAGTCATATTAGTATTCACACATGGCCAGAGTTAGGTATGGCGGTGTGTGATGTTTTCACATGTGGTGATCATACAAAACCCCAAGATGGTGTGGATTACATGTACTCCATGATGTACGCCACCAACGTGGTCAGTCAGGAGTTCGTGAGACCACTTGCCTAACTGTCCACTCTGCCCCAGTCTGCCCCGACTCTGCCCCTATAATAAGTGGGTAATCAACAGAACACCACATGCCTCGCCTCTCTAACGTGACCATCGAAGACCTGATCTCCTATCTGACCAGCACCTTTGGTCCCGAAGTTTCGACGGCAAACCTTGTTGCTGCCTCTGACCACTTCGGCGTGTCTTACCCCACCGTTACTAAGCGTCTTGAGCAGTACAAGTCTGGTCGGGGCAAGTGGGATCTGACCGTGCAAGAAGCACGCGAACAGTTTGAGCAACAACTCTCTAACCATGTTACCGTACGGGAAAATACTAACTTGATTCCGCAAGAAGATAACAACTTTGTCCCGTTCGGGAACTTTCGTGACCTTAAGAAGATCATCAAGTCCAATATCTTCTACCCCATGTTCATCACTGGTCTGTCTGGCAACGGCAAGACCTTCTCTGTTGAGCAGGCATGTGCACAACTCGGTCGTGAACTGATCCGTGTCAACATTACTGTTGAGACCGATGAAGACGACCTGATTGGCGGATTCCGTCTCCAAGACGGCAACACGGTCTGGCACAACGGTCCTGTGATCGAAGCACTTGAGCGCGGCGCAGTCCTGCTGCTTGACGAAATCGATCTTGCTAGCAATAAAATCCTCTGCCTGCAGTCTGTACTGGAAGGCAAAGGTGTATTCCTTAAGAAGATTGGTCGATATGTCACACCTGCTAGTGGTTTTACTGTGGTTGCTACTGCTAACACTAAGGGCAAGGGCAGTGAAGACGGTCGATTCGTCGGAACCAACGTCCTCAACGAAGCGTTCCTCGAACGATTCCCCCTGACCTTTGAGCAAGAGTATCCCACTCCTGCAATCGAAACCAAACTGCTCAACAACTACTGCCAAGAACTCAACTGCTGCGAAGAGACCTTCATTAACTCTCTCGTTGCATGGGCAGACATCATCCGTAAGACTTTTGCTGAGGGTGGTGTTGACGAGGTGATCTCGACCCGTCGTCTTGTGCACATCATCCGTGCCTTTGCGATCTTTGGTGATCGTCTGAAGGCAATCAAAGTCTGCCTCAACCGTTTCGATGATGAAACCAAGCAGTCTTTCATCGAACTGTATGATAAGATTGATGCTGAGGTGGATACTGCCAACACCCTTACCGATGTTGCACCTTTCTGAAAAACGTAGTACACTTAACCAAGTCTGATTATGGAAATGAAGTACAGTGAAGATCGCATTCTTGAGGAACTGCTTGCCTATGTGCTGAGCACATACGGTCAACACTATTCCTCTGGTAATGACTCTATCCAGACACTCGATCTGATTGAGGCATGTGGTGACGCTGAGGCATTCTGCCGAAGTAACATCCTCAAATATGCCTCTCGGTATGATAAGAAGGGCACCGCCCGCAGGGACATCGTTAAAATCCTGCACTACGGTATGCTCCTTCTCCACTTCAACGATAAAAACGCACAAACTGAAACGTATCCTCAATGAGTATTAGTCTTTCCCCTGTTACCTATGATCTGCTGAAGAACTTCAGCAATATCAACAAGTCGATTGTTATTGAACCAGGCAGCAAGATCAGCACTATCTCACTGAACCGTAACATCCTTGCTCGTGCTACGGTTCCTGAGGACTTTCCTCATCAGATGGCATTCTATGATCTGTCCACCTTCCTGGGTGGTATCTCCCTGATCGAACAACCAGAACTGGACATCGATGAGCGTCGTTGCCGCGTCAAATCGAAGAACGGTCGGTCCAGCACCACCTTCTTCTACGCTGATCCTGACATCATCACCACTCCTCCCAAGAAAGAGTTCAGTCTGCCTGACACCATTGCATCGTTTGATCTGTCTTCTGACACTCTGATCACTATCGAACGTGCTGCCAAGATGTACATGGTTCCTGACCTGTGCCTGTCTACCAGCAACGGTAAGATGATTCTGTCTGTTACTGACAAGAAGAACGACACCAGCAACGCATTTGAGATTGAGGTTGGTGAGGACGACCGTGACTACTGTTTCTGCTTCAAGGTTGAGAACCTTAAAGTTATGTCACAGGCACAACGTTCTGCCACTTCTGTCAACTATGTTGTGAACATCTCGGACAAGAAGGTTGCACACTTCAAGGGTCAAAACCTTGACGTTGAATACTTCATTGCCCTTGAACCCGACTCCGTATCCTGATCGCTGATTTTACATTATGTTTCTCTGGGTTGAAGAATATCGTCCTAAGACTATCGATGACTGCATTTTGCCAGACTCCACCAAGGAAGTCTTCAGGGGGTTCCTAGACCAGGGTGAGATTCCCAACCTGCTTCTTGCTGGCACCGCTGGTGTCGGTAAGACCACTGTTGCCAAGGCACTGTGCGAAGAGTTGGGTGCGGACTACATCGTGATCAACGGTTCCGACGAAGGTCGTTTCCTTGACACTGTACGGAACCAAGCAAAGGGGTTTGCTAGCACCGTCTCTCTGACCTCTGAGGCACGTCACAAGGTCATCATCGTGGATGAGGCGGACAACACCACCCCTGACGTGCAACTGCTGCTCAGGGCGTCCATAGAGGAGTTCAGCAAGGTCTGCCGATTCATCTTCACTTGTAACTACAAGAACAAGATCATTGAACCTCTGCACTCCCGTTGTGCCGTGATTGACTTTGCCCTCAAGGGCACTGACAAGACTGCCATTGCTGGTCAGTTCTTTAAGCGGACTCAAGACATTCTCACTAAAGAGAGTGTTGACTTTGATCCTAAGGTGGTTGCTGCTCTGGTTAAGAAGCACTTCCCCGACTTCCGTCGTACTCTGAATGAGTTGCAGCGGTACTCCTCTCGCGGCAAGATTGACTCTGGTGTCCTTGCTCAGGGCACTGACGTACAGATTCAAGACCTTGTTAAATATCTCAGAGGTCGTGAGTTCACCAACATGCGTAAGTGGGTTGTTCAAAACTTGGACAACGAACCCATCAAAATCATGAGGAAAGTGTATGACTCGCTCTATGATTACCTTGAACCCAAGAGTATTCCTGAGGCAGTGCTCATCATCGGTGAGTATCAGTACAAGTCTGCTTTCGTTGTTGATCAAGAGATCAACTTGGTGGCATTTCTGACAGAGTTGATGATGAGGTGTGAGTACAAATGAACAAGTTGCCTCTAAAGGAAATCTCTAATGTCCACAAACTCTTCCCCACTGAGGTGATGGAGTTTGAGGGTATTGAGATTGACCAGTGTGTATGGGACGCTTTGCACAATGAGGAACTGGGGATCTATAACTTTCCCTGGACTGTCTACACATCTCGTGGAGATCTACACAAGCGTCCTGAGTTTTCTAATCTCTTGCGGCAGATCCAAGAGTGTTTGAACTCTTATATGGTACACTACTACTTGGATACGAACAGTCTTGCTGTTTCTCTAATGTGGGCAGTTCTTTCTAAGGGCAAATCTGGTGGATGCCATCCATTACACAGACACACAATGTCTGCCATCTCAGGTATTCTGTATCTGACTGATGGAGTGTCAACGGTATTCCATGATCCAGTAACGCCACGGAACTTTGATGCATTAGAGATTGCACGGAGAGACGGGTGGTTACCTTACGAAGAGATTCCTGCTAGCAAAGGAAAACTCATTCTGTTCCCTGGGTGGTTGATGCATAAGTCCCAACCAAACGATCAAGAAGAAGATCGCTGGTGCATATCTTTCAACACTATGCCCGAAGGTGACACCAACAATACTGCTGATGATTACCCTCAAGTGAGGTTACAAGTGTTATGAAGAAGTTAAAGACACCTCTGAGATACCCTGGTGGTAAGTCTCGCGTCGCTGATCAACTAATGAAATGGTTCCCTAAGCAGATTGCTGAGTTTAGGGAACCTTTCTTGGGTGGTGGGTCTGTAGCAATCGCTTTCAGCAAAGCAAATCCTGATACCCCTGTATGGGTGAATGACAAGTATGATTACCTCTACAACTTTTGGACTGTCCTCCAAGACTATGGAGACGATCTTTCTGATGTTCTGCAAGCAATCAAACTTGAGCACGATGATGAACCCAAAGCGAAGGAGTTATTCATCACTGCTAAGGAAGAGATTCACGAAGCTGACTCTTTTCGCCAAGCTGTTCTTTTTTGGATTCTTAATAAGTGCTCTTACAGTGGGTTGACTGAGAACTCTGCATTCTCTGCCACTGCATCCCGACAGAACTTTACTGTGCGTGGTGCTAAGGCACTGAAAGAATACTCGGACATCATTCAGTCATGGACGATTACTAACTATGACTACACTGATCTGATGCAGGACCCAGGCGATGATGTATTCGTCTTCCTGGATCCTCCGTACATGATTGGTTCTTACCTGTACGGATCAAATGCAAAACTCCATAAGGACTTTGACCACGATTGGTTTGCACAGTCTTGCAAAGCATGTCCACACAAGTGGATGGTCACCTATAATGTGAAGGATGAGATCTCTGAAGCATTCTCTGAGTACGAGCAACGCAACTTCAACATCACATATGGTATGCAGCATCGCAGAGACAATCGCAAACAAGAACTCTTGATCACGAACTACCAAGTCGAACCACTCACGCCAGTAGAACTACTCTATGTCTAACCACGAAATCCCTCTTAAGGACTATCTGAACAGTATCAACCTTAAGCAGGGGGATCTGACAGAGGATGAAAGGGCAATGGTTAAGTATCCTGCCTTTGTTATTAACAAGTGTCTGGGTGGGTTCATCGACACGGTAATGCACGCCAATACCATGAATGGTATGGCACATTTAGACAAAGATCTTCAATATCAGTTTTATCTATATAGTGTTAGGAAATCCAAAAGATTTTCTCCTTGGCAGAAGAAGGAGTCCAACACGGACATTGACCTTGTAAAGCGGTATTATGGTTACAACTATGAGAAAGCGGAACAAGTTTTGCGGATTCTGACAAAAGAACAACTTGACATTATTAAATCAAAACTTGACATTGGAGGAAAAAGATGAGTGATGAGATCAAGTGGTCTCAAGATTTGATGTTGGAAGTCACCCTTCGTGAACCCGATGATTTTCTGAAAGTCCGTGAAACTTTGACAAGAATCGGTGTTGCATCTCGCAAGGAGAGAAAACTGTATCAATCTTGCCACATCCTACACAAGAAGGGCAAGTATTATATTGTCCATTTCAAAGAACTGTTTGCTCTAGATGGTAAGCAAACTAACATCAGCGACAATGATGTGCAAAGACGTAATAGGATTGCACGTCTGCTTTCTGATTGGGGTCTGATTACAGTTGTTAATGAACTAACTGATGATCAACTGGCACCACTTAATCAAATCAAAGTCCTGTCCTACAAGGACAAGGGCGAGTGGATCTTGGAATCTAAATACAATATCGGCAAAAAGAAAGTAGCAGTTGCAGAAGCATAAATAGAGCTGCCATGCTCCGCTACCGTGTCGGAAGAAACCAAAGAATCACTTGAAAAGGAAGAGGTAAAACAGGCGGAAAAGAAGAAAGGTCCGCTTGCCAGACTCAAGGAGGCTGCTGGGGATAGCGAGGAACACCTTGCCATCCTTAGCACTTTCGTGCGTCTTGGTATCCTCGTCTGGTCTGGTGGCATCCTTACCCTTGCTTACATCAAACTGCCACCTGCTCTTGGTATCCCTGAGCAAAAACTCGATCCCACTTTCATCGCCTCCGTCTTCACAGGGGTGCTCGCGACTTTTGGGGTTCAAACTGCCAAGAAGAATGGTGACGGCACGTTCAAGGGGGTTGCTGGCGGCGGTGTCTCCAAAGCAGATCTTGAGAAACTCATCGCTGCGGCGGCGCAAACGGCTCCAGCGCAAACGATTCGTATTGAACAAGCCCCGATTCAGATCACTGGGGTGGCACCCGACAAGGGTGGCGAACCTCCCGTAATGCCTACTATCTAACTATTATGCAAAAACTCATCAATGTACTCGCTCTTGCGTCTTTTGGTGTATCTGCTGCCGTTGTTGGCGGTGGGGCTTATGTTTATCTTAACAAAGACGCTCTGATTGAATCTGCTAAGGAGCAGGCAATCAAGGCAGCAACAGATTCCCTCTCTGAGGCACTCCCTGGTATGATCCAAGGTGCTATGCCTAAGATGCCTTCTGTAACTGGTGGTGCTATACCCCAAGGTGGTGCGTCCCTTCCTAAGACGACTGGACCCGCTCTCCCGTTCTAAAATGAAAAAGACCGAAACGCCAACGGAAACACCAACAACTAAAAGATCACCAATAAAGACCGCTGGGTTGGCATTGGCATCTTTAGTTGGCATTGCTCACATTGGTGCTCTCGGTCATTTAATAAATCGACCACAGTTTCCTGTAATCAACTTCCCTCAGGGTGACTACTCTTCCTATAAGGTAGAGGCAACCAAGGATGGATACAAGATTGAGTACAAGGCAAACGATCCTGCTATCCTAAACTCTGAGAGACAACTGCAACTGGATCAGAAGAAAGGTGGATTGTTTGGTGGTGGTGGCGTAGAGAGGCGTCGTGAATATCGTAATGATCAATACACGATGGACGGCGCTAGGAACTTAGGAGGTGGCGCTGTAGACGCCGAGGGAAAGTCGGGTGCGAAAAGCGAAGAGTGTATCAGGGCGGACGCTGGAGCACGGTCTCAAGGTGCCCTCGCGGGAACTAGCATCGCTGCTGGTGCCATTGTGCCTGCTGTTGTAGGTATCCCATACATCGGATGGTTAGCAGCGGGTTGGGTGACCTTACTGGGTGGTCGTGTTGGATCTAATGTTGGATCTCAAGTTGGTAAAGTATTCAATGATTGTTGATGGAGATTCCTGATATTAGGACTACGGGTATCGGTATCCCTGATATCCCCACAGTCGTTGATTATGGTTCAAATCCCGCACAACTGTTTACTGGACCACCTGTAGTTGTTAACATTGGTGTGCCAGTTGTAGACATTCCTGGTTGTGTTGAGGCACACGAGAGTAATGGCAAATCTAAAACGGTAGGTGGAGATGACTCGCGAGGACTGGTTACGTACTGCGATTCTGGTGTCCCTAGTTTCAATCCTATTCAGTATGAACCTAACCAGATGATTATGACCCGCCCCTCTGGGGTGGATACTAGACAACCAAAGAAACCTGAGGTTCCCAAAGCACCAGACATTCCTGCTGCAGCACCACCTGCTAGTGCCAAGGTTGATTGTCCTACACCAGGACAGCAGGCAAAGGAACCTGTCGGAACATATGTAGAGGGTTTCCGAAAGAAGGTTGTTGAATATAAGTTGGTGGGCAACGAGTGTGTCCAGATAACAGAAGCAGTCGGACTACCTCAACAGATAGTAGCAGGACTACCTAGTGGTGGTCAGGTGATGCAGGTGGGTGGCATTGCTGTCATTGCCACAGCATCAGCACTATTAGCAAAACCGCTGGCAGACATCCTACTAAAGTCAGTCAAACCAACGGTTAAGAAAGTGATGAAGAAGATTGCTACAATCAGGAAGAAACCTATTCCTGTCTTATCGTCAGGGGAGCGCCGAGCGGAGCAGCGTCAGATGAATCACGCTGTTCGGGAGTTGCGTTCTGTGTTCCCAAGGAAGAAGAAACGGAAGGGATAGCGTGGACGTGTGGGTGATCATGTCCTGGAGGATTGTTCACTACCACGTCAGCACATACTGAATAGTATGGACTCTTGGGGTGGAATACGATTCCTTGTTTCTTCAACTCACCACAGTTTTTGAGTCTTGCAATCTCAAAGTCAAGGCGTTTGTTAGCAGTCAGTTGTTGCATCATTGCGATGTTAGCAGCGGCTGCTTCTTTACATTGATCTTGCAACTTTCTATCTAACGGTCTACTCCAAGTCATAGAGAAACCTACACCCAAGTTGTAGTTATCCTTTTGTCCAGTTCGTACAGGAACCCTGTACAAAACACTACCAGGATTATCGGGTGCACCATCATCATCCATATCCCTCATGTCATAGACGGGATCGAAGTAGTATGGTTCATATGGTTTGGTAGCAGATGCACTACCAGTTACATATGGGGTTATATTCATCGTTGGACCCTGACACTGAATACCATTTCCATAGGTATTGGTGATATAGGGACCTTGCAAAACCTGAATGGCTTGGTTGGTAACTGAGCCTGAACTGTTAGCTACGGGCGCTGCAGTTGCACTTACGCCACCAACCTCAGCAAGAGCATTAAGAGGATGAAAACTAAGACAGATTCCACTTATTGCGAGAAAATACTTGTGGTATCGGTTATACTTGTGACCTCGGTGGTCCTTTGTATAATCGTCTGCTGACTTAAACCAGGACCCTGATACGTTTCTGTGAACTGAAACGCTGCTCCTGGTGTTGTCTGTGTGAATGTCGGTCTGCTGTTGATTCCTGTCCATGATGAGGTCACGCCGTCTATGGTTACATTATTTTGCCCAGTGCTAGGAGAAAGATTACCTGACGCTGAGATCCCACTCCCAGTTACAGAGTATTGATACCCTGTGTTGTAGTCCATCGAGTTGATGGTCTCAGTTATTTTCTGTGTAGTCTCTGTGTGACTCGTCATTGATCCTTGGGTGAAGTTGGGAACCACGGGGACTGCTTGAGCAGCCCCATGGAACATACCTAGGACCAAGCCGAGACCGATTGCTTCCTTCAAACGGTCCATACTATTTAACCTCAATCGATAACGGTAATCTCAGAAACGTATTGCCCAATAGCACTTGTACCTGCACCACCAGCGGTAACCGTAAGGACACCAGCAGAGGTAACAGTACCCGCCAGAGAACCAGCAGTTCCAGCAGTGTAAGAAGTCACGTTGGAGAAGTTGGGCACAGCACCTGTAGTAGGAGCAACAGTGGGGACTGCATCGCCTTGAGTGTATGATTGACTGAAGGAGAAAGCAGATCCAGCGGTGTTCTGTGTCGCAGAGATAGTGCCAGGTGCATAAATGCCAGAGGTGATAGTACCAGCACTTACTGTGCCAGCAGTTGAACCATCGGTTGTGTCGATGTTACTACCCGAGATGCTAAATGAGGAACCAACTCTGGTTGCAGTAGAACGGGCAGCATCAACAGTCAGTTGAACGCTTGCTGCATGTTTTGTTACAAGACCACCAGCGTATGCAGGGGTTACCATCAAAATCATTATGAGGGGTAGAAGTTTTTTCATCCCATCCTCTAGTTTTAGGTCTGAGCTATTTATGCTTTACACCCATTTGGGGACAACCGAAACTTTTAATACGGTTTTCCCTTATTAAAGTTTGAGGCGTTTTCTCTAAATAAGTGTGGTTGCCTTCGGGGACCACACAATCCATTCTCGCTTTACTAAAGGAGACAGTAAATGAAACTGACGAAGTTCACGTCCAAAGATATGGACCAGATTTTTGATGCTGTAAACCGATATAGTGTCGGTCTTGATGATGTGTTTTACAGGTTGCATTCGTATGGTGCGAATCACCCTGGAGGTCAGTATCCCCCCTACAACATTGTGAAGGAATCCAATGTTAAGTGGCGGATCGAACTAGCACTGGCTGGTTGGTCAAGAGATGATATTGAGGTTACTACCGAATCCAATGTCCTCTTGGTTGCTAGCAAGGCAGCGGCAAGTCCTGTTGAAGGTGAATATATACACCGTGGGGTCGCCAACAGGACTTTCGCTAGAGGATTCAATCTCTCTGATGATGTTGAGGTTTCTGACGTAACCTTCAATAATGGTCTGTTGTCTGTTACTCTAACAAAGATCATTCCAGATCATCAGAAGAAACGAGTTTATGAAATCACTTAAAGCGATAGTATCCTCCCCCATAACTCACTTCAATGTGCTGGTATGTGGGTTCTTGATTGCTATCCAGATGGTCCACACTCATGCACACTATAAAATGGATATTGATGTGGAAAGTTATGTCGCTGCCTTCTGTAAAAAGAACAAGACGACCTGTCAAAGGATGGTCAATCGAGACTGATATATAGTATGCAACTGAAGAGACCACCGCCCAGCGGGGTCTCTTTTTGTTTGGAGAAACCTATGAACATGTATGTTAACCTGTGTCCTCCATACACAGAGAAAAGTGAAACTTTGACTCTGGACATTCCACCCGAACAGATGGAAATGTTTATGGAGTATGTACACATTCTTGCCGAGGAGAAGAACATTTCTGCTCGACGCGCTTTTACCGACATGGTAAGATACACTTATGAACACTTAATGGGCAAAGATTATGACCGTAAAAATCGTAAGACTAATCAACGGCGAGGACGTAATCGCTGACGTTAAGGAAGTCCACAAAGATAAGGAGACCCCTGGTGCGGTTGCCTATGTCTTTGAACGCCCTTACACTGTTCAGATCATTGAGAACTCCACCGAGATGTTGTTTGAGTCTCCTGTTGCTGATAGTCAACCCAAGAAGATCAACGACCTGGACCTCAAGTTCTATCCTTATGTTCCTCTATCGGTAAGGAACAGTGTGGTATGTTCAGTTCCCAATGTGGTCTTGATTTATGATCCACACCCCAAGGTGATGGACAAATACCGTGAACTTATTACTGCCATAGAGAACGACAATGAACGAAACTTTGAAGTTGATTATTCTCACCAACCACCTGTATCTGGTGGGGAAGGTGACGGAACTGGAGGAGGAACCGAATCTGTTGATTGAAGACGTGTATCAGGTGGGTGCTGACGGATCGTTACAACTTTATCCAATGCACACCGATCAGCGGTACCTCTTCTTGACAAGCGAGCACGTTTTCTCTATAGTGGATCCGTCCACTGCTGTGGTCAAAAAGTACCAAGAGAAGTCAACTACTACTGAATGAAGTTCTATACAAACGTTTTGCTGCTGGGTGACAACATCCTTTACCGTGGGTACGAGGGTAAGGAACCTGTGCAGTTCCGTGAGCGGATTCGCCCAACGCTATTTCTGGTGCCATCTGATCAACGCAAGGAGTCGAAGTTTCGTACACTAGATGGGCGCTATGCCCATCCAAAACGTTTTGACGGTGCCCGTGAGGCACGAGAGTTCATCGAGCAGTATACAAACGTCGATGGTCTTGAGGTTCACGGGTACGAGCGGTTCGTTTATCAATGGATCGCAGAGAACAACCCTGCCGAGATTGAGTTTGACATGTCCGCGATGAAGATCTACACGATCGACATTGAGGTTGCGTGTGAAAACGGTTTCCCTGATGTGCGTGCATGTCAAGAGGAAATGCTGTGTATCACCATCAAGGATGTTACCAGCAAGAAAACAATCACCTGGGGTACCAGAGAGTTCTCTTCTCAGGATACTGAGTATCGCGTCTTCTGGACCGAACAGGAGATGTTGACGGACTTCCACAAGTGGTGGACAACCAATACGCCTGACGTGATTACGGGTTGGAACTGCAACCTGTACGACATCCCGTATATCTGCCGTCGTATTGAGCGTGTTCTTGGTGAGAAGTGGATGAAATCCCTCTCACCTTGGAACAAGGTAGACATGCGTGAAGTTGTTATCAAGGGTCGTACTAACCTTGCCTACGAGGTTGCAGGTGTTACGATCCTTGATTACTTGGATCTGTATCAGAAGTTCACTTACACCAACCAAGAATCATATCGTCTCGATCACATTGCTTCGGTTGAACTTGGTCAAAACAAACTGGATCACTCTCAGTTTGAAAACTTCAAGGACTTCTACACATCCGACTGGCAACGCTTTGTCGAATACAACATTCAGGACGTTAACCTCGTTGACCGTCTTGAAGACAAGATGCGTCTGCTGGAACTTGCTCTCACGCTTGCCTATGACGCCAAAGTGAATCTCAGCGATGTGTACTCTCAGGTACGCATGTGGGATACTCTTATCTACAATGACCTATCCAAGCGGGGCATTGTTGTTCCTCCTAAAACTACCTCACAAAAAGATGAAAAGTATGCTGGTGCGTATGTCAAGGAACCTGTACCAGGGGTTTACGACTGGGTGGTCTCTTTTGACCTCAACTCCCTATACCCTCACCTCATTATGCAGTACAACATCTCGCCAGAAACCCTGGTGGACGAGAGGTACCCAGGAGTTTCGGTTGACAAACTACTCAACAAAGAGGTAACTGCTAATCCAGAGTATTGTCTCTGTGCAAATGGTGCACAGTATCGCAAAGACATCCACGGGTTCTTGCCCGAAATCATGCAACGTATCTACGATGAACGAAAGATTTACAAGAAGCGGATGCTGGGAGCGAAGCAAAGTCTTGAACATGCCAAGACACCTGCAGAGACCTTGGCACTACAAAAGGATGTGTCCCGATTCAACAACATCCAAATGGCAAGAAAGATCCAACTCAACTCTGCCTATGGTGCCATCGGTAACCAATACTTCCGCTACTACAACCTGGCAAATGCTGAGGCGATTACTCTCTCTGGTCAAGTCTCGATTCGCTGGATAGAAAACAAGATGAATGAGTACCTAAATAGGGTGCTCAAAACGAATGGCGTGGACTATGTTATTGCGTCTGATACCGATTCTATCTATTTACATCTTGGTCCACTTGTTGCTCATATATTTGCTGAGCGAGTTTGTGATAAAGGGCAGGTCGTTGACTTTATCGATAAAGCTTGCCAAGGTAAGATTGAGGAGTACATCGAAGCGTCTTATCGGGAACTGGCAACGCTGGCGAATGCGTATGATCAGAAGATGCAAATGAAGCGTGAGACTATCGCTGACAAAGGCATTTGGACTGCCAAGAAGCGATACATTCTCAACGCATGGGACATTGAAGGTGTTCGTTATGAGCACCCCAAACTAAAGATCATGGGTATTGAAGCGGTCAAGTCTTCTACTCCTGGTCCTTGTCGTGTCATGATTAAGGACGCACTTAAGATCATGATGAGTGGCGACGAAGATGAACTGCAGGCATTCGTATCGAAGTTCCGCAGTGAGTTTGAACGTATGCCTGTGGAAAACATTGCATTCCCTCGTGGTTGCAACAACATTTCCAAGAACAGTTCGCCACATTCCATCTATGGCAAGTCCTGTCCCATCCACGTACGTGGTGCACTGCTTTACAACCACTACGTCAAGAAACACAAACTGACTCACAAGTATCCCCTGATTCAGGAAGGGGAAAAGGTCAAGTTTATCTTCCTCAAGAAACCGAACAAGATCAATGAGAACGTCATCTCGTTCTTCCAGACCTTGCCGAAGGAGTTCGGACTTGACAAACAGATCGACTATGACCTACAGTTTGAAAAGAGTTTCCTCGACCCTCTCAAGGTCATCCTTGACACTATGGGGTGGTCGCCTGAACCCCAAGCAACCCTCGACTTTCTATTTGGAGAATAAATACCCATGTCATTTCTGACAGATGTTGTCAAAGACCTAGAAAATGAGTACGCCTCAGTTGTTGCTGATGGTATTGCTGCAGGTGATGTCAATAACTTTGTTGACACTGGCAGCTATATGTTTAACGCCCTCCTTAGTGGTTCGATTTATGGAGGTTTGCCTTCAAACAAGATCACCGCTCTTGCAGGAGAAAGCAGCACTGGAAAAACTTTCTTTGCTCTTAGTATCGTTCGTCATTTCCTTGATACTGATCCAGATGCAGGTGTCATTTATTTTGAGAGTGAGTCCGCCATTTCTAAATCGATGATTGAGGATCGGAACATCGATTCCAAACGTATGATCATCGTCCCTGTAACCACGGTTCAGGAGTTCCGTACCCAATCTCTGAAGGTGGTTGACAAATATCTGCAGCAGAAGGCAGAGGATCGCAAACCTCTCATGTTTGTGCTAGACTCCCTTGGTATGCTTTCCACCACCAAGGAGGTTGAGGATGCTGAGGCAGGTAAAGAGACCCGTGACATGACCCGTGCACAGGTTACTAAGTCCATCTTCCGTGTGCTGACCCTTAAGTTGGGTAAAGCAAACATCCCCATGCTGGTTACCAACCATACATATGATGTGGTGGGTGCCTATGTTCCTACCAAAGAGATGGGTGGTGGTAGTGGTCTGAAGTATGCTGCTTCTACTATCATCTTCCTCTCCAAATCCAAGGAAAAGGATGGCAAGGAAGTTGTCGGTAATATCATTAAGTGTCGAGCACAAAAATCACGTCTAACAAAGGAGAACTCACTTGTTGAAACTCGCCTCTACTATGACGAACGCGGACTGGATAAGTATTATGGACTACTGGAGTTGGGTGAGAAGCACGGAGTATTCGAGCGGCGCGGGAATCGGATTGTTGTTGGTGAATCTTCCGTTTATCCTTCTGTTATTCTTGCCGATCCTGAGAAGTATTTCACGCCCGAAGTAATGCAAGCACTTGATGAGTGTGCATCTAAGGAGTATGGGTATGGATCTTAAGGATTATATCCGTGTTTATGACAACGCTCTTAATCCCAATGTCTGCCGCAACATCATTCGTCTCTACAAGGAGCGTGAAGGACTAGCAGAGTATTGGGATAACGAAGGGCGACCGTCTTTCAGCATGGTGAACATCACCAAAGAGGCAGAGGAGACCAAGGACATCGAGTGGTCCAAGATTCACAACGAGTTGATCATGTCGATTCGCAGTGTTTCAGAACAATACATGAACGATGTAGACTGTAGACAGCACTGGCCTCCTAAGAATACACTGGAACAGGTTAGACTCAAACACTACTCTGCTAACGACCATGACCGATTCGACTATCATGTGGATGTGGGTGATCATGACTCTGCTCGTAGATTCCTTGTGCTATTCTTCTATCTCAATACCGTTGAGGAAGGTGGTGAAACGTATTTTCCAGATCTAGATCACAAGATCAAACCAACTGAGGGTTCTGCATTGGTCTTCCCACCCCTGTGGATGTTCCCCCATGCTGGTCTCAAACCAGTGAGCAACGACAAGTACATTATTGGCACTTACCTACATTACATCTGATGAAGATTGAGACCATTATTCTGAGTAAACTCATCCTTGATGATGTGTACTGCCGAAAGGTGCTGCCATTTATCAAGGATGAATATTTTGAGGAGCACACACTCCGAGTCATCTTCGATGAGATCCGAGAGTACATTGATAAATACTCTGGTCTGCCCGAACCCTCTGCCATTCAGATTGAGGTAGAGGATAGGAAGGACGTTTCTGAGCAATCATTCCAAGAGATCTGCTCGTTCTTAAATGACCTTGATACTGATCAGTACAACGCTGATTGGTTGTTGGATACCACTGAGAAGTGGTGCAAGGAACGTGCCATTTACCTGGCACTCATGGAGTCCATCAAGATTGCTGATGGGCAGGATAAGACACGCACTAAGGATGCTATCCCATCGATCATGTCGGATGCCCTTGGTGTTTGTTTTGATGAGCATGTTGGACACGATTACTTACTAGACGCCGCTGCACGCTATGATTACTACCACCGCAAGGAAGAGAAGATTCCCTTCGACCTTGAGTATTTCAACAAGATTACCAAAGGTGGTCTCCCTAATAAGACTCTCAACATCGCTCTTGCTGGCACGGGCGTCGGGAAGTCTTTATTCATGTGCCACATGGCTAGTGCCTGCCTCCTGCAGGGGTTCAACGTACTCTACATTACACTTGAAATGGCAGAGGAGAAGATTGCTGAACGAGTTGACGCCAACCTCCTGGACGTTAACATCCAAACGCTGAGCGATCCTCTCTTCACTAAGCAGAGGTACCAAACTAAGATCGATGCACTGAACAAAAAGACTCAGGGCAAACTTGTGATCAAGGAGTATCCCACTGCATCTGCTCACGTCAACCACTTCAAGGCACTACTTAACGAACTAAGTCTTAAGAAAGGTTTCAAACCCCACATTATCTTTATAGATTATCTTAATATTTGTGCTTCCTCTAGGTACAAGGGGACTATCGTTAACTCGTACACCTATGTTAAGTCAATCGCTGAAGAACTCCGTGGTCTTGCTGGTGAGTTCAACGTTCCTATCGTTAGTGCTACTCAAACTACACGATCTGGTTACGGGAACTCAGACGTTGAGTTGACAGATACCAGTGAGTCGTTTGGTTTGCCTGCTACTGCTGACCTGATGGTTGCTCTGATCTCCACAGAAGATATGGAGAACATGGGGCAAATCATGGTCAAGCAGTTGAAGAATAGATACAACGATCCCACAGTAAACAAACGCTTTGTCCTGGGTATTGACAGAGCGAAGATGAGGTTGTATGATTGTGAACAATCTCAACAAAACTTGGTCGATTCTGGTCAAGATGAGATCATTGAACTGCCCACTCGTAACAAATCTTTCGCTGAACTAAAAGTATGAGCAACAACTTTATTAACGAAGACGGAATGGATTCTGCATCGTCTGCTGCTAAAGCGGCGGAAGAGTTGAACTCCAAAACCAAAGACCGAGTGGAAGATCTGCAGCAAACTGCAGAGAATATCGCTGAAACTACATGGAAATCTGCTGAGGACGTTGCTAATGATCCCAAGGTCAATGCGTTTCAAACGAAACAGAAAATCAAAGAGCGTACTGCTGCCTCTCGTAGTAACCAAGGGAATCAACCTGAGAAGATCGAGATGGATCTCGACAAGTACATCGACTTCGTTGACCAGACAACCTCCCGTGCTTCGCAAACTACAGAGGATTACAAGGAACGTATTGAAGAGTTGGTCGCTGCTGGTTGTAACCTTGCCCGACTTGATACGGCTGCAAGTGGTCTTGTTGCTGAGTCAGGTGAGTTCATGGAGATCGTCAAGAAGATCAAGTTCCAAGGCAAACCGTACGACGATGCAAACAAAGAACACCTTCAGAAAGAACTAGGTGACATCATGTGGTACGTTGCTCAGGCATGTATCGCTCTCGACGTTCGTCTTGATGAGGTTATCTACCTGAATACTCTCAAACTTGCTGCTCGCTATCCGACTGGTGAGTTCACTGTTGAGCACTCTGAGCACCGTAAGAAAGGTGACATTTGATCCTGAATAATAAATAGGAGGGTAATGCCCTCCTTTTTTAATGGCAAAGTATCTTTTCGTACCAAAAGAAGCGGAGGAAATCTCAACCCTTGGTGAAGCAAACAAGTCTCCCAACACAGAGGATGTTGTGACTTGTTTTAACTACATCAAAAGGATGCTTGCTGCTGCTCCGCAGTTGCCATATGCTCAGGAACCAATCAATATCTCTGTCGATACTGGTAGAATGATGTTTAAGATTGCTCCTAACGTGGGGCAGTTCTTGGGGTTCACACAGGAGAAGGGTGAGAATACAATCCTTAGAGCAGTCTTAGAGCACCACCCAGATCTATCTGACTACAGACAGATCATTAGTATTGGGAGAGGTACGCGATCTAAAGCACAGACAGTTGCGGTTAGTTTCAAACCACAAGACTTTGCAAACCTCGCAAGTGATACGAAGGAGTACACGAAGAGGCAGTTCATTGATCAGGTGAAGACTTCTATTGAAGCAAGAGATGATTACTCTCTTCCACTTAAGGCATACCTGAAATGTTTGGCAGAATACTTTGAGGGTAACTGTCCCGCTACTGAGGTGCGTGAGGTATACCAGACAGCGAAACCTTACATCCCCAAGCATGACAATATGGTTGTGGACTTTGGTGAGATCTTGGCACCGATGTGCTTCCTACATGATCCAATGTCCAAGAGAGTACCATATCTCTATAACAATCCCAAGATTATTCTTCCAGCCAGAGGTAACGAACCACTGGTAGACTTCTATCTCATCGAAGATCCCCACGGTAAGGTTGGATTTAGTGTCAAAGCATTGAAATCTGCTGCCACTAACACTATCAAACCTGGACCTTTCATGGATGTCATTGAAGCATATGGCACCAGAGGTAAGTATGAGATCACACTTACTACAAGACCAGAGAAGGCAGCATATAACCTATATAAAACTCTTGCATTTGCACCTACAGGGTACAAAGCAATGATCGGTGCAGCGATGAAGTTGGCTGCTGATGATCCCTCCTTCGGTCGTCAGTACATGCCTTCCATCTCCAGCCCTGGTCAGATCTCTGGACTGGCGTTCAGGGCACAGGGAACGGTCAAGACGACCCTGACACAGGCATTTGGGACAGGGGTGGTCCAGTCACAACTCCGCACACTCATCTCCACATACTGTGCAGGGCGTAGTAGACTAGCACAGTACGCAGGACAGACAGACTACACCCTTCAGAACCTCGCCTATGTGTGTGAACAGATCATTATTGAAGCAAACAAGGAGGGAATGCTCAACTTCACCAAGATGTTCCGCGAGTATGTCCTTAAGAAAGTTGTGTATGTGAAGATGGATATCAATGCAACCAGCGGCATCCCCACTTGTCATGTGATGACCTACCACAGTATTGACCCCAACCAGACTGTCGAACTACGTTCTAAGAACTCGTTCAACGGTTTCCAAGACATGATCGGAATGCAACCCTAATGGCAAAGAACACTCACCTAGAACACCTCGAAGACGACATCTTTAATAACGGTTATGCAGGAGCACAGAATGCTCTGGCATTCTTGAAGTCTTTGCGTGACATGCTTACTGCTGGTAACAGCAACAGCGAGACCAAGGTTACTGTTAAGTGGGACGGTGCCCCTGCAATCTTTTGCGGCACAGATCCTCAGACAGGGTTGTTTTTCGTAGGTACCAAGTCTGTCTTCGCTAAGACAGAATCCAAAGCATGTTTCTCCGAAGAACAGATCGACTATTACTATGGCGATCATCCCATCAAGGACAAACTGAAGCAGTGCTATCGCCTGCTCAAGAAGTTGCCTATCAATGGGGTGCTGCAGGGTGACCTGCTGTTCACTTCAACTCCCCCTAAGGTCACCATGGGTGGTAAGAAGTGCTATAAGTTCCGTCCTAACACAATCACATACTGTGTAGAGGCAGACACCGCTCTGGGTAAGAAGGTCGGCGCTGCAGACCTGGGCATCGTGTTCCACACTCACTACAAGGGTGCTTCTCTTCCTGAGATGAACGCTGGTTTCGGTGTGGATGTATCTGGTCTGCAAGGTGTTAAGGAGGTTGCAGTCTTCTCTGCCACGTTTGAGAACATTGGTGGCAAGGCAAACCTCAGCAAGACCGAGTTGACCAAACTCAACAACAGTATTCGTGTTGCAGAGCGTAACCTGGGTCAAGGTAAGAACTTCCTTAACGCTGTTGGTGGCGGCACTAAGTCATTTGACTACGCTGCTGTCTTCAAGATCTACTTCAACGACGTTATTCGTCGTGGTGTCATCCCTAGCAATGCACAAGCAATGACCGTAGGGTTTATGACGTTTCTTGCCACTCGTTATGACAAGGAGATTGCCAAGAAGAAGACTGAAAAGAGTGTCAAAGATTGGGAAAAGAAAAAAGCAGACGCCATTAAATACCTAAATACTAATAAGAATACCATTTATGCTTCGCTTTCGGGTTTCAAAAATCTTATGACTGCCAAACAGCAGATCATTGAAAGGTTGAAGAAGATCGAAGGTGTAGGCACCTTTCTTGAGGATGAGAATGGATACCGTGTCACGAGTCCTGAGGGATTCGTAGCCATCAAAGATGGCACTGCCATGAAACTTGTCGATAGACTAGAGTTCTCTAGGGCAAACTTTACCGTTGCGAAAGATTGGGGTTAATGAAATACTCACAGTTCATCACAGAAGCAACCACTGCTACTGCTAAACCAGCTGCTAAGAAAAAGCAGGAAGAACCGCTTGATAAGCATGTCGCTATTACATTTGGGCGCTTTAATCCTCCGCACGCTGGTCATGGTAAGTTGCTGGATACTGTTCGTTCACATGCTGGGGACAGTGGTAACTACCGCATCTACCCCTCCAGAAGCCAGGACCATAAAAAGAACCCCCTCGGAGCGCACGAGAAAGTAGGGTTCATGCGTAAGATGTTCCCCGATCACGACAAAGCGATCCAGAACAACGAAGCACATCGCAACATCTTTGATATCATGCGTGATCTTCACGATGAGGGACATGAGCATGTGACTATGGTTGTTGGTGATGACCGCGTGAAAGAGTTTGAAAACCTCCTTCATAAGTACAACGGTAAGCACTACAACTTTAAGTCTATAAATATCAAGTCCGCTGGCAAACGTGCCGATGACTCTGAAGATCCCATCGAGAATCTGAGTGCAAGCAAGATGCGTGCTCACACTCAGAATGATGACCATGGTTCCTTCCATGCTGGCATGACCAAGCACATGAAACCGAAGGACAGCATGGCGCTCATGCAGGCAGTCAAAGCAGGCATGACTCCACCCCCTGAGGAGAAGAAACCTGCCGCTAAGAAGAAAGTGGCAGCAGTTAAAGAGATGTATCTCTGGGAGTATGCACCCAAACTGGACTTTGCATCCTTCCGTGAAGAGTACATGGTTAATCAGATTTTCCAAGTGGGCGCACTTGTGGAGCATGATGACACTGGCATCAGAGGAACCATCGTTCACCGTGGTCCCAACTATGCAATCTTTAAGGATGAGCATGGCGATGAGTTCCGCTCATGGCTGCAACACATTACTGAAGTGAATGATCAAACAAACTATTCTGCAGATTGTGAAGGTGACAGTGGTAACCAATGGACCGTAGGTAGTGACGAATATCGCCAAGCAGTCCAAGCCATGACCCCTGGTCAAGGGGTAGTCAAGTTTTCAGACTTCAAAAGAAAACTAAATAATAAAAGACCGACCGCAAAAGTATAGGAAATGACAACTGACATCCGAGTATCGGCTGCCCTACTGGGCTACTCCTTTGCCGATCAGCAATACATTCTCTCCTGTGTTAAGGAAGGCACCAACCCGAATGGAACTCGGTTCCAGAAAGGTTTCGATGCAGTAACCGCTATCCTCTCTGAGGAAGTAGAACCCCCCGTGGTTGAGGGTTACGCTGGGTTCCCTGTGGAAAAGGCAGCAATCGATTCCAAGAAGGGCGATGACCGTAACGTCGGTCGTGTCATTCAGATGGGTGGTACACAACTTCTGATCACTGGGCGTAAGTCGGATGGTCGTTATCAGGTTGTCAATAAGGACGGCACTAAGACTGCTAAGGATCCTGCGGACCTCGGCGTCGTCACCAAGGAGTCGGTCGTAGGTGTCGATGCTGATGAGATCCACGAGGGTCTGAAGCAGGCACGTAAGAACATCGGTATGGATCCCAACAAACCCTCCTGCTGGAAGGGTTACAAGGCAAAGGGAACCAAGATGAAGGGCGGTGAGGAAGTGCCCGATTGCCAGAAGGAAGAGAACATTGAAGAACTCTACAAAGGCAAGCATGGTCAGTCTGAGAAAGAGTATCAAGACTCTCGCTCTGATGCTGGCAAGATGATCTCTGGTGATAGCAAGCACAGTGGTGCTGCATACTCACACCGCTCCTTTAAGGGTGTCGGTAAACCTGCTAAGCCAGGTGAGCGTCAGAAGAACCAGGGCAAGATGGATCGTGGCACCAAGATCGATCTTGAATACCGTAAGGCAAACCTTAAAGCAAAGAAAGAAAGTTTTGATCTCGAAGCATTCATCGACTTTGACGATGACGAGTTTGATCTTCTGACCTTTGAAGAACTGGAACTGATTGCAGAAGAAGCACTTCTGGAACTGGACCAGGAAGAAGGTCTCCTTGCTGAGGCACTGGAACTGATAGACAGCATGACTCTCCTCTCTGAGGATCGTTACGCTGATGCAGCTGCAAAGTCCAAAGAGAATGCTCAGAAACCTGAAGTCAAAGCAGGTGTTCGTAACCTCCGTAAGGAGAAGATGAAGGCAGCCGTTAAGAGTGCTGCTAGCAACATTAAGAGAGGTGCAGAGAAAGCAGGTTCCGCTGTTGGTTCTGCTGCTGGCAAGGCAGTGAACGCTGCTGGTGCCGCTAAAGATGCAGTTAAGTCTGGTGCTAAGGCAGTCGGCGGCGCTGCTAAGGCAGGTGCAAGTGCAGTTGGCAGTGCTGCTAAGGCAGCAGGCAGTGGCGTTAAGAAGGTTGCTAGAGGTGCTGGCGAGGTTGCTGGTGCTGCTGCAGGCGGTTTCGCTGCTGGTTATGCCGCTGAGCGTAATAAGAGAAGGGGCAGTGCTAGCACTCAATCTTCTACCGCGTCCTCTTCCTCCTCCTCCTCCTCCTCCTCTGACACACAACAATCATCCAATCGTCCTCGCCTCAGAGACCGTATCAAGGCAGGTCTTAAGAGAGCGATCGGTGGCGCAGCAAGGTCTGTATCTCGCGGTGCACGCAACGTAGCACGTAGAATGGGCGAGTCTTACAGCTGGCGTGATGCTATCGGTTACGAGGGCACTACCACTGGAGAACAAAATGACCTCTGAATCCAACTCAACCCCTAGTAAGAAAAAGGGCAACGTTATCCTCAATCCCAAAAAGGAAGATCTCATGAAGGAATCTCTTAGAAGAAAAGTCAACGGTCAACTTGAGGGACTCAAGGAAGCATCCAAGAAGAAGGCAAAAGATGCCAAGAAAGCCAAGCGTTGGTGGGACGACGATGGCGATGGCGTGGGGTATGAGGAAGGAGAAGTTAGCGGTAAGTTCACTAAGAAAGAAGAAGTTACCCACACTGACTCCGAACTCAAAGAAGCACTTAAAGCACAAGAAGAAGAGATTTCTCACCGCATGATGGAGAGAATGAATCTGATGCAACAGACAATCGAGCACGATCGTAAGCGTTTCGGAATCAACTGATCACCTATATAGATTAGTCCTAAACTGGAGCTGATCTCATGTGGGCACTTCTACTTCCTCTTGCTAAGAAAACCCTCGGTCATCTTATTGATCGTGAAGAAGTCCGCCGCTATCTTGTAGACGTTCTTCGCGCTCTCGCGGAGTCCACGGATAACAAACTAGACGACGGTGCTGTCGATGTAGTCGAAGCACTCCTCTTCAAAAAGGCAGAAGCAGGGGAATAATGCACTGGGGGTCTAGTACCCCCTTTGTATAAATAACTATACTGGAACTTTTGGAGTAGATAAACATGTCTCTTTACGGGAGAACTGACAGTAGCGCAAACCAGACACAAGTAGGTCTCACCCGTGGGAACGGCAGTGGATCTGCTTCTGAGACCATTGTATTCGTTGACGACACCGAAGCGGGTCTGAACGAGAACAAGAGTCGTGGTATCACCTCCCCTGGTTGGTGGGCATATCGCACATATACCGATGGAGCTGGTAACACTCGTCACAAAGCAGAAATGCTTGCATTCATCAGCAACCCTGACCTGAATGCTAACGAAACTCTTGCTGACGACACCATCGCAGCAGACGTGGCATCCGCAGTTGTAATCGATGTACAACCTGCATCTTCCACCTCCGCCTCTGGTGCTGGTACCTTTACCCTCACCACAAGCACAACTGGCACCCCTGGTGCACTCACATATCAATGGCAGCGTCAGACCGCAGCGGCAACTACCCGTTGGGTCAACATCACTGCATCTCTCGACGCAGGAATCACCTATGCAGACTTCACGACCGCAACTCTTGCTTACAGTGGTCTCGCTGATGGTGCTCTCGACGGCTACAAGTATCGCGTCAAGATTACCTCGGCGGGTGGTACAGAAGAAGTCATCTCTGATGGCGCAGCAACCGTGACATTCGGCACCTGATAACAATGTTCTCGTAATGTATGTACTTTGATGAGCTTAATGAGAACAACCATCTACTATTTGCCATAAAGCACTATGAAAATCCACTGTCTGTGACAGTGGATGACTTTATGGAAGACATGAAGAAGTTCAAGTACCTTAAGAGACTTTTCAAAAGGTACTTGAACTCCAAAGTCTTGAGGGTGAACTTGATTCTCAACCACCTTATTATTCTCTTTAATGTTTTTGGCGATGCAACCATCCCTCTTCTCATGTATAAACTTGAGAAAGATTACTGGTCTATCCTGAAGACATTCCTCGTCTATCTAAATCGGTATCCTGAGACAGGTGACGGGGTTTTGCATCATGTACCTATCGATAAAAACGTAAAGGCAATCCTGGACGCATTGTGATTAACGAAGAAGCACCAACTAACTCAGTAGGTACGGGAGCAGAGACCGCTCTACCCCCTACCCATGAACCTGCTGGTTTCACTCGTCTGACGAATAAGCGTCCTAAGAAGCGCCGTAAGTATGTCGCTTCCATGCGTGACATGATCTCAACCGATCTCGGTGAGTCAACACACGATCAAGGAAGATACCTTCCCTATAAGGTAGTTTATGATGGTCAAACTGATTTCATAATCTACGCGAAGTCTGAGGGCGAAGCAAAGATCATGCTCCGCAAGGCATATAGACCAGAGATGATGAAGAAGATTACGGTTCAGCGACTGTATCCAAACGAAGTCATTAAGTATTTCTATGACAAGCGTATGGATGTGATAAGAGGTAATACACCTGCACGTTAACGGTCATGGCATTCGGGCTCGCTAAGTTAGAAGTCCTACAATCAAAACTAGACATCTATGAAGAGTTGTCCAAGGAAATGCTGGACAAACTTGAGCGAGCAGTAGGAACCATCTCTGAGAACAGCAATAGAGTTGCTGTGATCTTGGAGCGCCACGAGAATAGATTAGACGAGGGCGACAAAGCCAATGCTGCAATCATAAAAATGATCAACGATCATCAGAAGTATGATGAGAAGATGTTTGATCAGTTTAGAGAGAAGTTAGATATACTTGAGAAGAAGGTAGACGAGAATCAAAAGTTAATATGGATGGTTGGTTGGACTGCTGCCGCTGTTATCGGAGCATTACAACTGCTACCAATCCTAGGACTGCAGTTGACACCCGCACCCAAGACAGGTAGAATACCGCCAGCAGAGCAGGTGGCATGGACTTCATCGACGACAAGTACATCCGATTCGTTGGTGGTCGGTTAGATAAGTTCAAGTCCGTAAAGTCTGGACTGTACAACTTCCGTTGTCCTTATTGTGGTGACTCAGAGAAGCACCGTAATAAAGCACGGGGGTATTTCTTTCTGAAGGGATCCGAGTTTATCTTTAAGTGTCACAACTGTGGTGTCGGTAGAACAGTTGCAAACTTTCTGAAAGACAATGCATATGATCTTCATGATGAATACATCATGGAGAAGTATCGGCACGGTGCCACGGGCAAGGGAAGACGTACTGCTAAACCTAAATGGACTAGCGGTAAACCCTCATTTGCTCAAAAAGTATCAGACCTAACACCCATTTCAGAGCTAAATAACACACACCCCGCTCGCGTCTACCTGGAAGAAAGAAAGATCCCTCAGGACAAACTCTCTTCCATTTTTTATACCGACAAGTTCAAGAGATGGATCAACAGTAAGAAACCTGGGACGTTCGCTAATCTGCAGAACGATCAACCCAGAATCATCTTGCCATTGATCGATCCAGATGGTACATGGTTTGGCGTACAGGGGCGGTCACTTGCACCCAAAGCGAAACTCAGGTACATTACAATCCTCTTCGATGAGGATAAGACCAAACTCTTTGGTCTAGAACATGTCAATCGTGAGGAGACTATCTATGTCACAGAGGGACCAATCGACTCCTATTTCCTTAGGAACGCTATTGCTATGTGTGGTAGCGATGTTAACAGTGGCAGTTTCGATAGTGGAACTGTATTCGTCTACGACAACGAACCCAGGTCAAGGGAAATCTGTACTAAGATATCTGAGACCATTGCCAAGGGATTCAAGGTGGTGATCTTCCCAAAGGAGGTACGAGAAAAGGACCTAAATGATATGGTACTCGCTGGACGTGACGTGCAGCACATGGTAGAATGTAATACCTACCAGGGTTTAGAAGCAAAACTTAAGTTTACTGATTGGAAAAAGGTATGAGTCAGATCACTGTTGTCAAGCGTAATGGTTCTATTGAAGAACTGGACCTCGACAAGATTCACATTATGGTAGAGCACGCTTGTAAGGGTCTTGCAGGTGTGTCTGAAAGTCAGGTGGAGATGAGTGCCAATCTCCAGTTCTTTGATGGTATTGAGACTAAAGACATTCAAGAGATCTTGATTCGTTCTGCTAATGATTTGATATCTTTAGACAACCCAAACTACCAATATGTAGCCGCAAGGCTACTTCTGTTTGGTCTTCGGAAGTCTGTGTATTGGGATCACCCCGATAGTCATCTCCCTCTGTACGCCCAAGTTGTTCGTGGTGTGGAGTGGGGTGTCTATGATGCAGAACTTTTGAACTACTACACCCAGGCAGACTGGGACGAGATTGGTTCTTTCATTGATCATGATCGTGACTATCTGTTTACATATGCAGGTCTCCGACAGGTCGTAGATAAATATCTTGTACAGGATCGTAGCAGCGGTCAGGTGTACGAGACACCTCAGTACATGTATATTCTGATTGCTGCAACCCTGTTTGCACAGTATCCTAAGGAGACACGACTCGATTATGTCAAACGATACTACGACGCAATCAGCAAGCACAAAATCAACATTCCCACACCTATCATGGCAGGGGTGCGAACTCCACTTCGGCAGTTTGCGAGCTGTGTTCTTGTTGATGTTGATGACACCCTCGATAGCATCTTTAGCAGTGATATGGCTATTGGCTATTATGTTGCACAACGCGCAGGAATCGGCATCAACGCAGGTCGAATCCGTGGCATCAACGCTAAGATCAGAGGTGGAGAGGTTCAGCACACGGGTGTTATACCGTTCCTCAAAAAGTTTGAGTCAACTGTCAGATGTTGCACTCAGAATGGCATCCGAGGTGGATCAGCGACAGTACACTTCCCCATCTGGCACCAAGAGATAGAAGACATTATTGTCCTTAAGAACAACAAGGGCACCGAAGACAATCGCGTGAGGAAACTTGACTACTCAATCCAAGTCTCAAAACTATTTTATGAGCGTTTTATCCGAAATGAGGACATATCACTTTTCAGTCCTCATGATGTCCCTGGTCTTTATGACGCTTTCGGGACTGACAGCTTTGATAGTATTTACATCGGTTACGAACAGGATAAACGAGTCCCCCGTACAATCGTCAATGCCCAGAACTTAATCCTTGATCTGCTCAAGGAGCGTGCCGAGACTGGTCGTGTTTATATCATGAACATTGACCACTGCAATACTCACTCTTCCTTCAAGGATAAGGTGAACATGTCCAACCTGTGTCAGGAGATCACTCTCCCCACAGATCCCATCAGTCATATTGATGACGAATCAGGTGAGATTGCTCTGTGCATTCTCTCTGCTATCAACGTTGGCAAACTGAAGGCAATCGATGAGATAGAAAATCTCTGCGACCTTGCTGTCCGTGGTCTCGATGCACTTATTGATTACCAGGGGTACCCTGTTGCTGCCGCTAGGCGTTCGACCCTCTTCCGCCGCTCTCTGGGCATCGGATATATTGGTCTGGCACACTACCTCGCTAGGAAGGGATACAAGTACAGCGACACCGCTGCACATACTGAAGTCCACAAACTGACTGAAGCATTCCAATACTTCCTCCTCAAGGCATCCAATCAACTTGCTAAAGAGTATGGACCGTGTGAAGGGTTCTCTCGCACCAAGTATGCCGATGGGATTCTTCCTATCGATACATATAAGAAAGACGTTGATGAACTTGTAGCACCTGCATACTTCTATGATTGGGAAAGTCTTAGAACATCTATCGTGGAACATGGACTACGGAACTCAACACTGTCCGCACAGATGCCTTCAGAGAGCAGTTCCGTTGTGTCAAATGCCACAAACGGAATCGAACCACCTAGAGATTTCTTGTCCGTTAAGAAGTCGAAGAAGGGACCCCTTAAGCAGATTGTTCCGCAGTATGCTACGCTGAAGAATAACTACACACTGCTCTGGGATATGCCCTCTAACGAAGGATACATCAAGGTTCTTGCTATCATGCAGAAGTTCTTTGATCAAGCGATCAGTGGCAACTGGTCTTACAACCCAGAGAACTATCCCAACAATGAAGTCCCCGTCTCACAGATGGCAAACGACTTCCTAACTACGTACAAATACGGCTGGAAGACATCCTATTATCACAATACATACGACAATAAGAAAGATCCCGACGTAGAAGAGAACATCAAGAAGGCATCGGAAATCGATAGTCTGATTGAAGAACTCCTTACAGCGGATGAAGAAGCATGTGACGCTTGTAATGTCTAGGAAAGTTGAAATCGAACTAGGACCAGATCTTCAGGAGGACTTTGAGTCCTTCCTGAATGTCTGTGAGTCCTTCGGTATTAAACCTAGAATCAATAGTTTTCTATATTATGTCAGTAACTTTGGAACCTACCAATCAGAAAGGAGCAAGGATGGGAGTAACAGTATTCAACGAGAAGAAAGTTGACACCAAGAAGCAACCGATGTTTTTCGGTGCACCCTTGGGAATGCAGAGGTACGATGAATACAAGTACCCAGACTTTGACAAACTGACCCAGACCCAACTGGGATACTTCTGGAGACCTGAGGAGGTCTCACTTCAGAAAGATCGTTCTGACTACAAAACACTGAACGATCAACAGAAGCACATCTATACTTCCAACCTGAAGTATCAGATCATGCTTGACTCTGTTCAGGGTCGTGCTCCTGGCATGGCATTCAAACCCTATTGCTCTCTTCCTGAACTGGAAGGTGCCATGGGTGTGTGGGAGTTCATGGAACAAATCCACTCTCGCTCCTACACTCACATCATCAAGAACATCTATCCCGATCCTTCTGAGGTATTCGATACCGTCCTGGACGACGAGAAGATCTTGGCTCGTGCCCGTAGTGTTACAAGTGCTTACAATGAGTACATTGATGCTGCATCTGACTGGGCACAGAGTACAATGTGGGAGCAGGAATGGAAGGGTTCCCCCTCGCGGGATTGGACTCTGAAAGATCTCAAACGTAAACTCTACCTAGCAGTTGCCAATGTCAACATCCTGGAAGGCATCCGATTCTACGTCTCCTTCGCTTGTTCCTTCGCTTTTGGAGAGCTTAAAGTTATGGAGGGATCCGCTAAGATTATCTCTCTCATCGCCAGAGACGAAAGCCAACATCTTGTCCTTACTCAAAAGATTTTGAAGAAGTGGGCAGAGGGTGATGATCCTGACATGCAGATCATTGCTGAAGAGGAGAAGGAGAACGTCCGTGAGATGTTCGCAGAAGCAGTTGAGCAAGAGAAAGACTGGGCAACCTATCTGTTCTCTCAGGGCAGCATGATCGGTCTTAACGAACGTCTGCTGTCTCAGTACGTTGAGTGGATTGCTAACCGTCGCATGAAGGCGGTGGGTCTGGAACCTCTCTACGATGTATCTGCCAAGAACAACCCTCTGCCTTGGACTGAGCACTGGCTAAATAGCAAAGGGCAGCAAAATGCACCCCAAGAAACCGAGATCGAATCTTACGTGGTTGGGGGAATCAAACAAGATGTCGAAGCAAACACCTTCAAAGGATTTCAACTTTGAGTATAAGTTTCATGTGACTTTTGGCGAAGAACATTTCTTTTCTAAGATGGAGAGATGGGCAAAACGTCAACCGTTTCCTATCTCTTTCCTCTTGGAAGGGTTTGTTGTATGGTTAGAGAAGATCTACTACGAGTATAAGGTGGAAAAAACAATGGCAGAGGTGGACCAACAAGCAGAGTCCATCCGTAAACAATGGGAAGAGGACGCAGCAAAGTATTATGAAGAACCGATCATCACGACGGAACCGTCCGAAGTTAAAGGACTCGACTCCATCAGAATCCAGTCCCCCTACTTCATCTACAATGAACGGGATTGGTTATCAGACGACCCTAACTCCTGGTATCAGGGACCACTTGCGTTATCTGAGGTCCTTGAAGAGAGACCTTCAGAAGAACCCGAAACCATCCCTCCCGAAGAACAAACGCCATAGACGACCCAAATGAACAATCTAGATTATCAACGTGCTATTGTCCTTGGATTTATTATTGGTGCTGCCACTACCATTCTCGGCATCTACATGCTGAAACCAGAAGTGGGTGAGTTGCCAGTTCAGAAAGAGGACACCAAGGTTGTCGGACAGTACAAGGATTGTGATATAGTTAGGTGGACACAACACCAGTTGGCAGAGTACAAGTATTTCATGTACTGTAACAAATGATACCGTTGTGGTTGCCTAAATAAAAAGGTAGTGCTATACTACCAATACGTTCATCCCCTCGGGGACGCAAGTAAGTCGCGGAACGGAGCGTTCATCCTATGTTATCATTAGCACTGATCTTTTTTAGTCACGTCCCACCTGGGGATTTCCTTAGGTGTGAAGACTATGAATGGTTGAAGAAAGGATTGGAAGAGACAACTCTTTTCACTCCTAGTGAAAAGTCTCATATCATCCTTCACTGGATGAATCATACAGACCCACACTGTTTTGATAACAAGGACGCAAACGACTGAAGGAACGGGGATTAAACACCTCATTTCTTTAGGAGTAGACCTATGAACACACTTCTCATGATCAAGCAGCAGTTGGATAAAGCCAATCGTCTGCATGACGCTCAAATCTCTCACACCGCATATCGTGGTTGTGAATATAACGTTTGCGGTCACGAGTCCAAAGAGACCCACGGGACTTTTTGTTATCGTGGTCACACTTACAACAAGTGATCTTATAAATAATAGCGAATATCGTCGTCGCAACCTAAGGGACCCCTGGCAACTATCAGATGGTCCCTTTTTTTATGGTCTAAATATCTTTAACCGTAGGAGGACATGATGAAAATCTTTCTCGATTGCTCAGACATTGATCAGATTGCTGAGGCATGTGAGACAGGATTGATCGACGGGGTAACAACAAACCCAACGCTAATCAAAAAGTCAGGAAAAGATCCAAAGGAAGTTCTTACAGAGATCTCGGAGATGTTCCCATGGGATGCATCGGTCTCTGCCGAAGTGGTGGGTGATACTGCAGAAGACATGCTAGAGATGGCTGATGACTTCTGTCAGATTGGTAGCAATATCACAATCAAACTTCCACTTACTAGAGACGGTCTTATTGCTTGTAAGGAACTTAGTCAAGACAAGATCTCAACAAACGTAACACTGTGCTTCACTGCCGCTCAGGCAATACTTGCTGCTAAAGCAGGTGCAACATACATCTCACCGTTCATTGGAAGACTTGATGACTGCCACCTGGCAGGCATTGATATCATCCAAGATATCTCTGAGGTCTATATGATGCATGATGTGAAGACACAAATCCTTGCTGCATCCATTCGTCAACCGCATCAGGTAACACAGGCATTCACCCGTGGTGCTGATGTAGTTACAATGCCGTTCATGATTTTTATGAACATGTATCATCACCCCTTGACAACCAAGGGACTGGAACAGTTTAATAAGGATTGGGCTGAGGTATTAGGTAGATGAAGTGTGAGGTAACCATGTATAAAGCGGGCACTGTATTCAAAGAAGAGTACATTGCCCGCGATTATCAGGACGCTAGGAACGTAGCGTTGGCAAGGAACCCAGGTGTAACTATCATTGGAGTAACCGCAAAGTTATGAACTATGAAAAGGTAAAACTGATTGCACACAATCTTAAGTTGCTCGCTGCAAGTCTTGAGGATGCAATCAAAGAAGACCCAGAGGCATACACAACTCCATACCCACCATCGTCCTCTCGTATCGGTTATAGATATGATGGTGATGATGATGGGTACGCAGATTGAAACCTCAAAGTGCAAAAGCAAAAGGACGTAACTTCCAAAAGTGGGTAAGAGATATGCTCATCGAGCATAGAAATGTGCATCCTGAAGATATTGAATCCCGCAGCATGGGTGCTGGTGGGGAAGACCTCATCATGGCACGAGATGCTAGACAGAAGTTTCCCTTTAGTATAGAATGTAAGAACGTAGAGCGTCTCAATGTATGGGATGCCTACGAACAAGCGTGTGCTAACTCAGGAGACCATGAACCTATTCTCTTCATGAAGAAGAATAGAAAGAAACCTCTGGTCGTTGTTGATGCTGAGTGGTTTATTAAAAACTTCAAGTAGATTATGTTCCAAGTACCATTTGATCACTTCCCACCTCCTCCAGAGTTTAAGAAGTACAAAGAACAACTATTAGAAATCATCGATGCAGATGACAACACCATGCATCGTATGACTCCTAGTGGAGAAGCAGTCTTCGATCTTAAGACAGACTTCTTTCACAACGACAAGCAACGCACCTTCCCGAAGTACATGCCAATCGTGGAAGAGGCATTGGAACCCTATCTCACAGTCCTGTCAGACAACCTAGGGTTTCCTGTAGACATTCAGGCGATGTGGTATCAACAAACCATGCGGGGACAGTTTCATCAGGTCCACAATCATGGTGCAGTTGGTATGTCTGCTGTGTGGTATCTAGAGTTTAATCCTCTAGCACACAAGTCAACCACATTCTATTGCCCCTTCCCCGACCCATTGACGGGGGATCTTCTTAACAACAATCCCGTTGCAAATGAAGGGGACCTGTTAGTCTTTCCGTCGTTTCTTCTCCATGAACAAGAACCAAACGATTCTGACATACGCAGGACTATTATTTCATTTAACATCGCGGGTGTTCCTCGTCCCACCTATAAGCGCCCTGCTTGACAGGGAGACCAAGGACGCTATATACTTAGCAAGTGGTCAGGGGGAACGATCCATGTTTGATTTTCTGGAAGAAGCAGAGCAAGATGTTCTGTACAACACTGTTGATCTATTAGTGGACAAACTGCATGAACTCACAAGTGAAGGGCGATTGGATGAAGCAAAGTACATTGCTGAGCACCTCTATGAACTCGGTCTAAGGTAACTCCGAGGGACAGTAGCTCAGTGGATAGAGCAACTGCCTTCTAAGCAGTCGGTCGTAGGTTCGATCCCTACCTGTCTCGTTCGGGCGATTAACTCAGCGGTAGAGTGGCCTCCTTACAAGTGGTAAGTCACTGGTTCGATTCCAGTATCGCCCACTCGGTAGATAACTACCGAACAACAACCAAATAGGAGATCGATTATGAGTGTAAGAGATCGTTTTGCAGGTAGTCTGCAACTTTTGAAGGATGCTGTTAATGGCAACGTTGCCCTTGACACAGAGTATCCCTCACTCTTCTCTTCCCTTTGCCGATTTTATTCGGACTTCAAAGGCGTCCAGTTCTGGGGTCTTGATGTAGAGGAAGACTACACTATTCTCATTGATCATCTGGTTGAAGATCACGTCCTGGAAGCGACGTAAAACCTGCCTGGTGGAGCCAAGTTTATGAATGCTGCTATTGTTGATGGTAATGTTATTGTTCCCTCAGAGGACTTTCTTTACACAGAGTTTATTGATCCAACCATTTGCGATCGGTTTATCGACTGGTATCAAAGGGATTCGGACACATACTTTTTGAAAGGACCTGGGGAATCTTTGAAGGACAATGGTGGCGTCATTGACCCAACTATAAAGGAGTCCATTGATACTCCTGTTATGAACATGGTTCTTATTGAACCCGTCAATGCCTTTGTTGATGAAGTTGATCGCATAATGGGGAACTACGTTAAGAAGTTCCCTTTTTGTGCTAAAGGGGGTGCATTTCATATGGACCCTGGTTGGAACATTCAGTGGTACCCTCCTGGAGGTGGGTACAAGAAGTGGCACACTGAACGTTTATCTTCATGTCGCGTTGATGTATATCGCCACTTAGTTTGGATGGTATATCTAAATGATGTGCCTAATGGTGGGACTGAATGGTTCCACCAGAACCAATATGTAGAAGCAGAAAAAGGAAAGTGCTGCATCTGGCCAGCGGACTGGACCTGGACCCACAAGGGTCGTGTGTCCGAGACCCATGACAAACTACTGGCAACAGGGTGGTATTCTTTCGCCTGATCTGCTACAATGACTCCAGTCGCATCGGACCATGAACGTCATCCTAGAACGATTCCCCTATCGATACGTGGAGTGTGGCACGTTGGAGATCAACGGGATGCCAGACTACCGTATCCAGAAGGCGAACGAGTATACCAAACGGTATGGTGACATGTACCTTTGCGACAATGGTATGCAGTTCATGCTTGCCATGGAAGATTTTGAGTACACGAAATGGTTAGATCCAGATCGTGTACCTTGTTACATTCGCGATTCCGTATCATGACTTATCAACCGTACAAGAACGCAACTGATGCTCTGAAAGAGGCAGTCATCTCTGCACTTCGTATTGACGAGGATCCTGCAGTGCTGTCTGAACTCTGGCGTCACCTCCTTGGCGTGCAACGTATCACTCAGGACAACCTGCATACCGATAAGGATGACACGCTCACTTTCCCGAGCAGTGATCCTTATGACCCCTATGGTCTTGACCCTTTCACTACTGAGATGAGGGACTTCCCTGTTGCTGCAGGGTCCGTCCACCTTCCTGGTGGTCTTGGTCAGGATGTCATTACATTCGGTCCCGAGTGACTTGACAAACCGTAACAATCCGTGCTATATATTGTAACAGTTCGTTACAAAGCACAATGACCGTTACTAAGAACGAGTGGGGACAGGTGAACATGTTCGCCAAAGAACCCTCAATGTACATGACAAAGGAAGACCTGGATCGTTATGGTATTGAACCTTACGCTGAGAAAGCAGAGAAGATGAATGGACGTTATGCCATGCTTGGCATCGTTGCTGGATTCCTTTCCTATGCTCTCACTGGTAAACTCTTCTTCGGTATCGTCTGATGGCAGAGTTTATCTGGACAATCACCAGCGTTTCTTTCTTTGTCTTACTGGCCCATTCTGTAGACAAACTCTCCGAAACTTACTAACTCATGGCCTACAATGTTACCCTCCAATCTCCTGACGGCACCGAAACTGTCATTCAATGTCAAGAGGATCAGTACATTCTTGAAGCAGCAGAAGAAGCAGGTGTTGACCTCCCTTCGTCGTGTAAAGCAGGCGCTTGCTCGGCTTGTGCAGGAAAACTCATCTCTGGCACCGTAGATAACGAGGAGCAATCATTCCTTGATGATGATCAACTTGCTGATGGTTGGGTGCTCACTTGTGTGGCATACCCCACCAGCGATTGTGTGATTCTTACTGAGCAGGAGGAAAACCTGTGATGAGTTGAGGAACAAATGAATGAAGACATGCCGTGGGTCAATCTCACACAAGAGGAAGTTGATGAACTTCGCACCAAGAAATATGAACTTACAGAGTATGGTAAACAAAAGTTCAAAGAAATGACTACTGGAGAACTTATGGACACTGAAAAGTTTCAAGAAGAACTTTCTAAACAGAAAGTATTTGATGCGGATAAGTTTGCGGTGGAAAACAGTATGGTAAGAAATCATCGTATCCTTGACCGATACAATATGTTCTACAATACTCAATGTTCTGGTCTTTCTCACGGCACACCTATCACACCAGAGTTTCAACAAGCAATGGCTTTAGAGTGTATGCTTGATGCTTTACGTTATGAGAATCTCAACCATGAGTTTGATAGTATTCCCACTGCTGATATCAATGATCTCATCAATGGACTCTACGATCAAGGTAGAGAATCACTCAAATCATTTAATCACAACCCATGATGTTTACTGAAGACGCCCTTATCAAGGCATACGCTGACCTTGGGTGGGACCTATTTAATGATGACATTCATGTAGAAATCGGTGGTGTTGCTACCAGCGGCATCCACCAAACTGAGGGGGCAAACCCTAAATGGGCACCCCCATTTGGCGAGATTCGATATCAGAACGATGCCTTTATCGTAATCAAAAATCGATCTCGTAGTCCAGTTACACCATCAAAACCAAATGACCCAAGTACCTGATATCTTTTTCCACTGCCGTGAGATTGGTCCCTTCGATGATTACGAATGGGTACACAAGTCCACGGATTACCTCTTCGGTGGCAAGCGTGTTGTAGTGTTTGCACTTCCTGGTGCCTTTACTCCCACTTGTTCTTCATTCCAACTTCCTGGATACGAGGAGAAGTATGAGGAGTTTAAGGCAGCGGGTATTGATGAAGTGTATTGTCTGTCAGTCAATGACAGTTTTGTTATGAACGCATGGTTCAAACGAGAAGGTATTTCAAATGTCAAACCACTTCCTGATGGTAGCGGCGAGTTTACTTATGCTATGGGTATGTCTGTCAATAAAGCGAACCTAGGTTTCGGTTTCCGTTCCTGGCGTTATGCTATGGTAGTCAACGATGGCGAGATCGAAGAGATCTTTGAGGAACCTGGCAAGGTAGGCAACTGTCCTGCTGATCCTTACGTCATCAGTGATCCAGATACCGTCCTTAGTTGGTTACGAACAGGAGTTAAGTAATGCCTAATCCCAATGCACTCTACGAGGATATGCAGAAGTTGGACGATTTATACGAAGAACTTCTGTGGCATCCTGACGATGAGTTAGTATTCAGAATCGAATACTTTAGAGGAAAAGGCAGGATCATCATCTCAAACAAAACACAGGAGCAAAAACAATGAACGAACGCGCAGAACGCATCAATGGCTGGGCAGCAATGATCGGAATCATGGCTGCAATGGGCAGTTACGCTGCCACTGGTCAGATCATCCCAGGTATCTGGTGATCTAGAAGGACCCTTCGGGGTCCTTTTTTCATACTAAATATTGCAGATTGACCTGATGTGATGGAGACGAAATACAGATTAGAGGTAAACTATGAGGGCAAGTGGCATGTGCTGCAGCACTATATTGGTCTAACTAAAACCAAAGCAGACTGGTATCTCAAACTTTGTGATATGATGCCCGAGACTAACGGTCAAAAACGAGTGAGGTGTGTCGTAGATGATTGAAGATTTTCGTAATGCTGACGGGTTTACAGACCATAGAACATTTTGTCTGTACTGTCTGGTGAAAAAGAACGAAGAGATTAGCATTGCTGCATATCATTTCTGTTCTGATATGGTCAAGTACAAGGTAGTTCAAGATCTTGTAGATGGTAGACCACTAGATTTTACGGATGCAGTTGTCAACTGCCTTGCTGACAGTGTGCATGAACACTGGATACGTTGGAAAACAAACAAATCTGAATGGATGGATTCGGTATGTATGAATCACTAAACTGTTTTGAGGAAGCACTCAAACACTTCGGTACACGAGTAGAAATGATTACTGCCATGGAAGTGGCAAAGAAAATCTCACCTGAAGATGCTTATCAAGCAATCAAGACAGAGATGAAAGAGGTTAAGGCGTGTCGTAAGAAGTTTAATCAAGGGGGAGGGTGCCACTAAGAGAACTGTCCCAAGGGGTTGACAGGTGGCGAAAACCGTACTATTATAAATAAGTCGAAGGGTTACGAAACTTAACAAAGTTTTGTTAATGCCGACGAACCCCTGCCGTTTGACCGAGACTAGGCAGGTTTACCAATCCGTCTCTCATATCCCTGCTGAGGGTGCAGGGAGCATAGTATCACCACCATTCCCCTGATGGTCTTACTACTTTTTACAAGACAATGACTGCTACACTTTCACAACAACGTTCTACTAATGCCTGGGAACAGTTCTGTAACTGGGTAACCTCAACCGACAATCGTTTGTATGTTGGTTGGTTCGGTGTGCTGATGATTCCATGCCTCTTGGCAGCAACCATCTGCTTCATCGTCGCTTTCGTCGCTGCTCCCCCTGTGGACATCGACGGCATCCGCGAACCCGTTGCTGGTTCTCTGATGTATGGTAACAACATCATCTCTGGTGCTGTTGTGCCCTCTTCCAACGCAATCGGTCTTCACTTCTATCCCATCTGGGAAGCAGCAAGTCTCGATGAATGGTTGTACAACGGTGGTCCTTTCCAACTCGTTATCTTCCACTTCCTGATCGGTATCTATGCATACATGGGACGTGAGTGGGAACTTTCTTACCGTCTAGGTATGCGTCCCTGGATCTGTGTTGCTTACAGCGCACCTGTTGCTGCTGCTAGCGCCGTGTTCCTCGTCTATCCTTTCGGTCAAGGTTCTTTCTCCGATGCTATGCCTCTTGGTATCTCTGGTACTTTTAACTATATGC
>Ga0222715_10000184_pt1 | contig 64404 bp, 56 predicted proteins | sample C33_9DmetaG_FD_165056 | JGI IMG/M metagenome (GOLD analysis project Ga0222715, IMG submission 165056) | Estuarine water microbial communities from San Francisco Bay, California, United States - C33_9D | ecosystem: Environmental > Aquatic > Marine > Unclassified | place: USA: California...
ACTGAGGCAATGTCGGAATTACACATTGGCGATCCTGCGATGTTAGATATTGATGTCGGGCCGGTGATTGATACTAAAGCACTGCAAGCGCTTAATGCCCATGTTGCTTATATGGACAGCCAAATCACGGCGAAACGCGCCCAATTATTGTATCAAAGCAATATTGGCGGATTAGCGGGACAAGGTCATTTCTTTGCGCCGCGTTTGTATGAAATCGACCATATTGATGTCCTTGAAAAAGAAGTCTTTGGACCTGTTGTGCATGTTATTCGTTACAAAGGCAATGATATGAATGGACTTATTGAACAAATTAATGCGACCGGTTATGGCTTGACGATGGGTATCCATACGCGCATCGAATCACGTGCAGTAGAGCTAGCTCGCTTATCACGTGCTGGTAATGTTTATATCAACCGCAATATGATTGGTGCAATTGTTGGTGTACAGCCATTTGGTGGGCGTGGATTATCTGGAACGGGTCCTAAAGCCGGTGGTCCAAATTATCTACCGCGCTTATTGCAAGAAGTAGCAACACCCAAAGCAGCCAAAGCAGTGACAGTTGATGATACCGATCCTGCGTTACAGTCTGATGAGCAAGCCAAACAAGAAGCGCAGCAATTTATGACGCAAGCTCGTCAAGTTGAAGGACTATGGCGTTTGACCTCGTTGAATGATCGTATTTCAGCGGTGCGTCAATTATTGGCTAAAATTGCAACCGTTGACTCGGTGGATGAGTTTGCCGATGATTTAAATCAAACTCTAGCTGCGGCACGTGATCAACTGATTCATATCGAAAAACGTCTACTCAAACCTAAAGAATTACCAGGCCCAACTGGCGAATATAATGCGATATCTCTTGAGCCGCGCGGCGTGCTGGTGTGTTTTGCCGATAAAGATGTGACGTTTGACTACTGGACATTGTCGATTGTTACCGCATTAGCGACTGGGAACGTAGTGGTTGCCGTCGTTTCAGAGTTATTTTACAGTGAAGCCATGGCGTTTCGTGATAAGTTAATTGCAACGGGTACTGATGGGGCTATTTTACAGGTGGCTAAGTTACGTCATCTTGATGCATTGTTGAAAGATGAGCATTTAGCGGGTGTCGTAGTTGATAGTAATACTGACAGAAGTGCTTATATGGCAATGATGTTAGCCGATCGCAATGGCGCAATATTACCTGTGATAACCGCAGAATATAATGATAATCTGATCCAACGTTTAGTGACCGAAAAAACCATCAGTATCGATACTACCGCATCTGGCGGCAACACTTCTTTGATGACATTGGTTGATGACGAGTAAATATGCCTAAAAAAATCCAAACTCCGATGGAAATCGAGTTAAAGTTAATTGCGTTGCATAATCCACTGCTTGCTTTTGAAGAACAGGTATTACCCTTGTTAGATGGGCAAGTGGATGTATCTAAAAAGACGTTGAAAAATCAATACTTTGATACTCCTGAGCAGCTTTTACGCCAGCATAAGATGGGCCTACGGGTACGCTCAGCGAATGATGTACACGAGCAAACACTCAAAATGAAAGGGACGACGGTTGGTGGTTTGCATCAACGTCCAGAGTTTAACTTGCCATTAGCGACTGCGAATGTTGATATTCGCTTGTTTGACGGCGATATATGGCCTGTGACTTTTGATGTCAACGCAATTCAAAACAGTTTAACTCCTTTGTTTACGACTCATTTTCATCGTACTACGTATCGAATCAAGGATACCCAAGGCAATGATTTTGAGGTGGTGTTTGATGTTGGTGAGGTGGCTACAGACAAAGATCAACACCCGATTAATGAAATTGAGCTGGAGTTAATTAAAGGTAAACCTAATGCTTTATTTGCGTTAGCTGAAACCATTGCACAACACTGTGATGTGCGGATCAATAATCTGACTAAGGCTGCCTATGGGTATGCATTAGTCAGTGGTAAAGCACTACAACCAAAAAAAATGGCGTATGTATTACCGATTGATCGCAATGCATCCACTGAACAAGCATTTGAATCTGCAGTTGCTTATGCCCTAAAGCATTGGCAACATAACCAAACTGTTTATGTTGAAACTTATCGCTTGCAAGCATTGACAGAAATGGTGCGAGCGATTCGTTTGTTACTGCAAGTGTTTTCGCTTTATTTACCTGTATTACAGTGTAAAGAATTACTAAGTTTACATCGTGATTTAATTAAATTTTTACAAAAACTGCAATGGCAGGATGAGATCCACGCAATCCGCTATTTACGTTCACGCAAAGGACCATTTAGTAAACGCTTAAATAAAGATTCAGCCTTAATGAGTTATTTACAGGGGCGTAAAGAGGGAATATTGAATGCTCATTCGCCTCAAGATATTATTTTTTCTAAACAATCATCGAGTATTCAGTTAAAAACCGCAGCATTGATCTTAAATCGCCCTTGGCGTGAAAGTGCACATGGATTTGAAGTGCCAGTATTAGAGCATGCGCATGGTTGGTTATCACAAGGGTGGCAAACTCTGCTGCAAGCCATGCCCAATAAAACGATGCAAGCTCCGCAATACCTATCCGCACAAGTCTTGTTGCGGCAAACATTGCTCAATGGATTTATGCTCGCAGGGTTGTTCGATGAGGCACGCGAGGATTTTCGTGCACCTTGGTTAGATTTAGCCATGGGTATGGAAGAGTTAAACGCGTTAGCATTATTACAACAAATTTTACAAGAGACAGATTTAGACGATAAAACTGATTTACTTAAATGGACATCGGATAAAACCAATGCTCTATTAAACGTAATGGAAATGACAAGGAACGTAGCGTTAAATGCTGAAGTATATTGGTAAAACAAAGCATCAGTTAACAAAATACCATTTTTTTGCTATACTTATAACGAAAGGAAATATCAAAGGAGTATCACAGTGAAATTATCAAAGTTATTTAAACGTAGAAGTAAGTATGCACCTATCGCATTTTTGGGGCGTAAAAAGATTGAAAAAATCTTAGATGCAGATATTGAGAAACTGAACAAAAAGCCTAAAGCTGAAGTTTCTGAAGCATCCGAATCTAGCGATTCGTTATAAGCCAAAAGCTCGATTAATTATCGCTTGTGTAAAAGGCTTACGTAAATAAAATCCTCGTGGTCGGGTTTGTATAGTCTGACCGTTGTTGCCAATAGCATCAGTTAAGGCTTTACCATTGGCAGCTTTAGGGCGAATGTGTAATGCTTCGCCCATTTTAGCTGTAATCTGTTCGACCTTACCCAAACTAATTAACTCCATTAACTCTTCCCAATCGTGCGCTAGCAGAGCTAATTCCTGTGCATTCGGCTGCCACAGAATGGGCATACCCAACTGTCTATCTCTCGGCGCAATAGAGCGTTCACCGACTACGGGGATAAATAATACCTGAGCGAGTTTATTGCGAACGGCACTCGTATCCCATTGCTCAGCAATATGAGCTAACAAATGGACGTAACACACGTAGGTCGTTTCTAAGACCTGTCCTTGATGATCAATTGGTATAGTTTTAAGCTCAATACCTAATTCCGGAAAGTCTTGCTGTTGCTTTGAACCAGCGCTAGCGCCGAGCCATAACTCAATTAATTGACCAGTAAATCCCTTATGTTGTTTAAAGTGCTCAGGCACGACAACATTCGCGTTATCACCTAATTCACCTAACGTTCGACCTGCAATGATTTCAGCACGGGCAAACAATTCTGCAGAACTTGTTGGCGCGGTTGTCGGAGGACGCTGAACAGATTTAACATTATAGGGAGGATTAGGCGTACTTTCAGTCATATATTTCTTCGATAAGTGTCAGTTATTACTAGGAAAAGATAGTGGTTTATGAAAGAATGTCAACATATTAAATATTCACCGAATTGGTTTCCAAGTGATAGATACTGAAGGATTCCGTGCCAATGTCGGTATTATTATCTGCAATAAACAGGGGCAGGTTTTTTGGGCGCGTCGTTACGGCCAACATTCGTGGCAATTTCCACAAGGTGGAATTGATCAAGGCGAAAACCCTGAGCAGGCAATGTATCGCGAATTGCATGAAGAAGTAGGTCTTAAACCTACTGATGTGGAACTGTTAGGGGTAACCCGAAACTGGATCCGCTACAAGTTACCCAAACGATTAATTCGTTCAGGGACGCAGCCCGTGTGCATAGGCCAAAAGCAAAAATGGTACTTGTTGCGTTTAACCTGTGAAGAAAAAGATGTGGATGTCTTACATTCGTCCCATCCTGAGTTCGATGATTGGCGTTGGACTAGTTTCTGGTATCCCATTCGCAACGTGGTCTCATTTAAACGTGAGGTGTATCGTCGAGCGCTTAAAGAGCTAATGCCATTTGTCTTTAACGGATTAAAACAACAAGCTAAAAGCGAACAAAAAACAACGCAAAAACAGAATCCTAATAGGTCTTCACGTCGCAATAAGACACGTAGGAGAAAGCGGCCTACTAATTAGCTTATTATTTTTAGCTCATTGATTTTTTTCTAGGAGAATAAATTAAGATGCTCACCACTTTAAAGCAAATTGTACAAGAGGTAAGCCGCACTCCGGGTTTAGACGCGGCTTTAAATCGTTTAGTGACACTGGTTAAAGCGGCAATGGAAGTCGACTCGTGTTCTATTTATTTAGCTAATTATGACAAACAACATTTGGTGTTAACCGCAACCAATGGTCTAGACCCAGAAGCTGTAGGCAAAGTATGCATAGGGTTTTCAGAAGGTCTAATTGGTTTGGTTGGGCAACGTGAAGAGCCCTTAAATATCGAAAATGCACACGAACATCCTCGTTTCAAACATTACCCTGAAGTAAAAGAAGAAGAATACAATGCTTTTTTGGGCACGCCGATCATCTATCAGCGTAAAGTGCTGGGCGTAATGACGATGCAACAAAAAGACATGCGCCGTTTTTCTCCTGATGAAGAAGCCTTTTTAGTTACGCTTGCGACACAAATTGCATTAGAAATTGCCAACGCCGATATGCTAGGTGAATTGATTCAATCAGAGAGTTTAGCTTTACCTTCAGGCCCTAAAACCGTCAATGGCGTTCCTGGCGCAAATGGTCTTGCTATGGGCATTGGTTTTGGTTGGAATCAGCAAGTTTTGTTGAGCAACTTAGTTAATCGACGTCATCAAAATGAAGCGTATGAGATTATTGCTTATCGCGATGCCGTTGATATTACTCGCGCCGAAGTAAAACAGTTATCAGCTGGATTAGACGAATCCTTACCTGATGATATAAAAGCCATTTTTACTATGTACGATCAACTCCTTGATGCCAGTAGTTTAGGGCGAGAAGTTGAACAACAAATTAAGCAAGGCTGGAATGCCGCGACAAGTTTAAAAATTGTTATCGAAAACTATGCCGCGCGATTTAAAGCGATGCAAGATCCGTATATGCAAGAGCGGGCTGTGGATATCATCGACCTATCGAACCGCATTTTAGGCTATATCTTAAACCCGACTAAGCAAGCTAGACAATTTCCGGACAAACCTTTTATTTTGGTTGCGACTGAAATAACCGCTTCAATGTTAGCCGAATGCCCGAGTGATATGCTCAAAGGGGTTATCTCTATCCATGGCTCACAAAACTCTCATGCAGCTATCTTAGCGCGCGCGCTTGGCGTACCTGCGATAATGGGTATTTCCTCAGTATTACCATCGTTACTCGATAATAAAATGTTATTGATTGATGGTTATGCCGGTGCCATTACGATCGCGCCTGAGCCACAACAAGCCCGTGAATTTAAGCACTTGATCAACGAAGAGCAACTACTGTACGCCAAAATTGATGCATTGGGCAATGAGCCGTCAATCACACAAGACCAGCATGAGATGCATTTGTACGTGAATACCGGTTTGGCTGTGAAGCACGACTTGGCTGATAATGACAATATTAAAGGAGTGGGTCTGTTCCGTACTGAAATCCCTTTTATGCAAAGCGATCACTTCCCTCCAGAGCAAGAACAATACGAGTTATACCGTAGTATTCTACAGGTCAACCCCGACAAAGATATTACGATGCGCACATTGGATGTGGGCGGTGATAAACCGTTATCGTATTTACCCATAGTAGAAGATAATCCATTTTTGGGGTGGCGCGGGATTCGTTTAACCTTAGATCAGCCTGAGATATTTTTAGTACAAGCGCGTGCGATGATCCGTGCCAGTGAAGACTTTACTAACCTGCAAATTATGTTGCCTATGATCACGACGATTGCAGAGGTCAAAGAAGCGAAACGTTTACTCAAACAAGCATTTTTTGAAGTAAAAGAAGAGTCTAACGATCCCCATTCTACCCTGATGATGCCCAGATTAGGGATCATGCTCGAGGTGCCTGCTGTGGTGTATCAATTACCACAGTTAGCTAAATTGGTAGATTTTTTCTCTGTAGGTACCAATGACTTAACCCAATACTTATTAGCCGTTGATCGCAATAACCCAAGAGTTTCCTCGTTATATAATAGTTTTCATCCATCAGTGTTAGCGGTGTTACAAACTATAGCAACGCAAGCTAATACCTTGCACAAACCCATTACTGTGTGTGGTGAGTTAGCGGGTGATCCTGCTGGCGCGGTATTGCTAATGGCGATGGGATATCAAAAGCTCAGTATGAATGCGTACAATATTCGTAAAATAAACTGGGTTGTGCGCAGTATCCAACTCCAACAAGCACAACAATTACTTAGTGAAGTGATGCAACTTGAAGATGCGAGTGATGTGAAAAGTCGAGTTGATGCATTTTTAGAAACCCATGGCCTAGGTGGATTAGTACGTGCTGGTGGTTAATTTGAGCAAAGAATTTTATCTATGAGCCCTGAATTAAGTATTTTAGTTATCTGTATTGGTGTCGGTAGCATTGTCGGCTTGAGTGCAGGTTTATTGGGAATTGGTGGCGGCTTAATTATTGTGCCTGCATTGACTTATTTGTTGAGTCATTTTTTGGGAATATCGCCATTTGATGCGATTATCATTGCAATTGCGACGTCGTTATCTACGATTATGTTAACTGGACTTTCTGCGTCAAGGGCACATTTTAAGTTAGGCAACTTAGACAAAGAACTCATCGTATTTACTGGTTTAGGCATTGCAGTTGGGGCGAGTATCGGTGGGTATGTTGCCAGTGCAATCCCCGGTCAATATTTAAAAGCGACGTTTGCTGTGCTGGTCATGGCGGTGGCTGTTTATATGATTTTTGGTAAAAAATCGGCTTCACGTTTTGCTGCCAATGGTCCTATTTTATCTTTTGCAGGCCTAAAAACAGGCTTTATATCCGCGCTAATGGGCATTGGCGGTGGGGCAATATTAGTCCCTGTATTGGTGTTTTTTCAAGTCGATATCCGCAAAGCAATCGGCTGTGCGGCGGTAAGTGGATTGATTATCGCTATTTTTGGTACGGCGAGCTTTATCATTGCGGGATGGGATGTACCTGATTTACCAGCATATTCTTTTGGCTATGTGTATCTACCAGCAACGCTTGGCATTGTGCTGAGTTCTGTATTTACCGCCCCAATTGGTGTTAAACTAGGGCATTCAATGGATACCCAAAAACTCAAGCGAATTTTCGCCGTGTTTATGGTACTAGTCAGTATCCGCATGTTGATAGGAATCATATAAACCATGCTACAAGCCCCTTTACAAGAAGCACAATATTGGGTGTTTTCTAACATCGACCCGATTATTTTTTCCATCGGTCCATTAGCTGTACGTTGGTACGGATTAATGTATTTAGTCGGTTTCATCGCAGCTTATGTATTAGCTAAAAAGCGTCTTGCTCGCACTGGTTGGAGTGAAGATGATTTAAGTGATTTATTATTTTGGGGCTTTTTAGGTGTCATAATCGGTGGTCGCCTTGGCTATGTGTTGTTTTATCAATTTGAATATTTTGTCTCTGCCCCGCTTTATTTAATAAAAATCTGGACTGGTGGCATGTCATTTCATGGCGGCTTGCTTGGGGTCATCATGGCTATTTTATTGTTTGCGCGTAAACGCAATGTGCCGTTTTTAGCCGTCGGTGATTTTGTCGCGCCGTTGGTACCGATTGGATTAGGGGCGGGACGTATTGGTAACTTTATCAATGGTGAATTATGGGGCAGGGCGACGGATGTGCCTTGGGCTGTAATTTTTGCCTCGACTGATCCAGACAGATTGCCTCGACATCCCTCTCAGTTGTATCAGTTTGCCTTAGAAGGTGTGCTGCTGTTTACCTTGGTGTGGGTGTTTTCTCGAAAACCAAAGCCAGTTGGAGCCGTTGCGGGCATGTTTTTGCTCGGTTATGGCGCAGTACGTTTTGTCGTTGAGTTTTTCCGTCAACCTGATGCGCATTTAGGACTTAATTCTATGGGTCTTTCACAAGGTCAATTACTCAGTCTACCAATGATTGTGATTGGCGGGTTCATTATATATCGTGCATATACTAATTCGACAACTATTCCGAAAACTAGCTCGAAAAAAAATAAAGGTACAAGCTCATGAGACAATATGAAGATTTATGTCAACGCATCATCGATGAAGGTGAGTGGGTATATAATGAGCGCACCGGTAAGCGCTGCCTGACGTTAATCAATGCTGATTTGGAATATGACGTTGCTAATAACGAGTTTCCTTTAGTTACCACGCGTAAGAGCTTTTATAAGGCAGCGATAGCCGAAGTGCTTGGTTATTTACGCGGTTATGACAACGCTGCACAATTTCGTGCGATTGGTTGCAATACATGGAATGCCAACGCCAATGAGAATGAAGCTTGGCTCAATAATCCGCACCGTAAAGGTGAAGATGATATGGGGCGGGTGTATGGGGTACAAGGTCGTGCTTGGTCGACGCCTGATGGACGCACTATTGATCAGTTAAAAGGTATTGTCGATGATCTGTCGAACGGCATTGATAGCCGTGGCGAGATCTTAACGTTTTATAACCCTGGTGAGTTTGAATACGGGTGTTTACGTCCTTGCATGCATACCCATCACTTTTCGTTACTCGGTGGTAAGTTATATCTCAATAGTTTTCAGCGCAGCGCAGATGTGCCATTGGGGATCAATTTTAACCAAGTACAAGTGTTTGTATTATTGGCATTGATGGCGCAAATTACTGGTCATCAACCTGGTAAGGCTTATCATAAAATTGTCAACGCCCATATCTATGAAGATCAATTAGAGCTTATGCGTGATGTACAGCTTAAGCGCGAACCGTTTGCCGCACCTAAACTGCATATTAACCCTAAGATCAAAACCCTAGAAGATATTGAAACTTGGGTCAGTACCGATGATTTTACGATTGAAGGCTATGAGTTTCATGACCCGATTCGCTATCCGTTCGCGGTGTAGTCATCAAAAAGGAATATTATGTTCATTCCAAAGCATAATAAAATGGATAACTTATCTGTAGCACATGACTTCATCGATGAGTTTAGCTTTGGACTTGTTGTCTCAAACTCGCTGACAGGCACACACCTGCCTTTTGTTTTACATAAAAATGAAGGTGAGATGGGGACGCTTTACACTCATTGTGCAAAAGCTAATTCTCACTGGAAAGAATTAGATAGCACAGAAGCGTTAATTGTTTTTACTGGTCCTCACAGTTATATATCTCCAAGCTGGTATGCTAAATCTCCAGGCGTACCCACATGGAATTACTCTGCTGTTCATGTCTACGGCACAGTATCTTTATTAAATGATAGTGAAACGTTAGATGTGGTAGAAGAAGTTGTTCATAAATATGAACCTGAGTTGTTAGTTAAACGAGACATAATTACACCTGAATTTAGAGATAAATTACTATCAGGTATTGTTGGATTTAAAATTGAATTGTCAACAATCGAAGGTACGCTAAAGCTTGGTCAGCAAAGAACAAAAGAAGATCAAATTGGTGTTTATAAGGCACTTTCCAATGTGAATGATTTAGATAGTAGAGCCCTAGCAAATTATATGAATAAAATTAATTTAGGTGTGGGTAGTTAACATGCGATGAAAAATTATCCTTATCATCAACTATCTACTTTAAGTTAAATACATAAATTTTTATATGTATACTTTAGTGCGCATAGATTTTTTAAGTCTATTGATATAGGATTTGGACACTTTTTTGATATTTCTATTACTGGTTGATTCACATCCGCTCCTCCATCCGCATAATAGGCTCACGTATCATGCGTAAGAACAACAAGCTCGGGATCACCATTAGCGCCGTCAACACAAAAAACAACGCCCAGTTACCCTCTAAGCCATCCACAATATAGCCACTGCTGGATGCCAATAATGTCCGCCCGAATACTCCTAATGATGCCATTAACGCATATTGAGATGCACTGAAGGCTTGATTACATAATAACGAGATAAACGCGACCAGTGCCACAGAGCTCCATGCTGCGGTAAAGCCGTCAACAAACACCGTCGCTGCAAATAAAGCAGTATTAGGACCTACCATAGCCATAAATGCGAACATGATGTTACTAGCTGCCATTGCGATACCACCGACCATCAAGCCGCGATAAATTCCGTAGCGCATATTGACCATGCCACCGATCACAGCAAAGATGATAGTTACCCACCAATTTAACAGTTTTGAGTAAGTACCGATTTGTATATTGGTAAAGCCGATCTCTTTATAAAATACAATCGACATGCGACCTAAGAATGATTCGCCAATTTTGAATAAAAAGATAAAGAGTAAAATGGATAACGCTAACTTAACGCCGTTACGTTGAAAAAATTCACGAAAAGGTTCAATTAAGGATACTGCTAACCAAGCTACCACGCGATGGCTCCATTTCTGGCTGTCGAGTGTGAGTGTATTGGTATAGTTTGCACTGGCTTGGTCTTGAAATGCTTGGCGGTGGGTTTGTGGCTCATTGACCCAAAATACCGTGGTAGTTAATAGCACCATGATCCCCGCCATCGCAAAATATAAGGTTTGCCAGGTAAACCCAGATAAATCCACTAGGAAAAACGGGATAGCACCTAAGCCCCCGTAACCGGTCCACCAACCGGCAGTAGCCATAGCAGAAGCGCCTGATAGGGCGGCTTTTTCATGACGCATAATGGTATCGACACGAAATGCATCAATGGCAATGTCTTGTGTTGCTGAAGCGATAGCGATCCCCAAACCGATCACCGCTACCCAATATAATTGATTCGGTAAGCTGACAAAGCCCATCGCGACACACAACAATGTAATGCAAATTTGGGTGACTAAGATCCAACCACGGCGTTGTCCGATTTTAAGAAGTTGGACGCGATCTAGCAATGGCGACCACAAAAAATTAATTGAATAGGCGACAAAAATGACGCCAAACAATCCAATCGCACCGCGGGATAGACCTTCTTCTTTAAGCCAAGCTGTCATGGCCGAACCAATCAACACCCACGGAAAACCACTAGCCATGCCTAAGCAAAAAATAGCCATTAAACGTTTATCTTTATAGGTACGAAGGGCGCTGCGGAGACTAGAGATGTGCGTCATAAATCATTCTAAGGAAAACAAGATTGCGTTATCATACCACCAAGCTGAACCAATACGCTATTGCTCGGTATCGCTTGGTATCGGTATGCTAATGTGGACGGACTCCAACACAATCAAATGGACAACTTTTTACTTCATCAGATAAATAATTCAAGCATGTGAGTAATTCATCGCGTAAGCACACATTATCGTGTAACTCTAATTCGGACCAAAAGTGGATTTGATACATTATGTGCCAAAAGACACGTTCTTTGTGCGAGTAGGGGAGTAAGGGAGATGCGTTAACTAAACTCCACTCTTCCAATGTATCCCAAAAATAATATTGCAGTTCTTGATGAGGCAATTCACCTAGCCAGAATGCGTTCATGTAAAAACATAATTGTTGAGACTTTTGATTAACAAATTGCTCAATTTGACGGTATGGGTGCATAAAGTCACTTATGTTTAGCGAGATATTTTAAACAGTATAGTCAGCTTTTGCATTTTTGCTTAACAGAGATACTCAAATAGTATAATAGTATAATATTCACATCCAACCGATGCGTTTAAACCAGCCCGTCATCTCTTTATAAATAAGGTAGCGTTGTTTACCGTTAATGTGCATGCCGAGTAACTGGCGTTGGGTTTTGTGACGCACCCCTTGTGCTTGCATTGTTTGTTGCCTAGCTTGTAATGTGGCATTCGCCCACCGATTTGCTCGAGTTTGTGACAAATCCAACAACGCATTGGGAAAGCGTTCAATTAACCCTGGTAGTTTTTGATTTTCATCATGCTGTGCAAAAAATACATCTTGGATCACTAATGCATTAGGTAAGGGTAAGCGTTGCGCATCATATAATGCAAGTAATGTTGCAGCGATTGGTCCAGTAGCATAGACCACACTGTATGGACTGGTATTTTCAATCGCATTAATAACACTATTGAGCGCTTCAGCCCAGTATTCACTTGCGTCGGTTAATGATTTGGGTAATTGCTCCCCAATAGGCAATGTGGCAATCATAGTATCGTATCCAGCTGCTACGAATACGGTTGAGATCTCTTGATACATCTGCATCTGCGCACTGTTTCCAAACCCAGCGGTAATAAATAAAATATGGGCTTTAGTTTTTGGAGTAATCGCTTGGTAGTGCAGGGTATTGAGCACATATTCCCCGACAGTGACGGGTAAGTTAAAATCAGTAATTTGTCGTTGTACATCTTGAGCAAAACGTTGGCTTTGCAGACCAAAGAAACTAATTGTTGTGGGTTTGTTTACTTCTTCTTTAGGTGGTGTTGCTGCTGATTCAAGCTCTGGGGTAGCCGTTGGTGGAGCTTGGGTATCTGTGCCCGTAGACGTTTGCGCATTTACTTTATCAGCGCATAACCGACACACTAACACCAAAACTAGCACAAACGCCCATAGCCACATTGACGGCAGAAATGAAGATTGTCGAAGTGAAGTATTTATCAGCACACACAAACCTGTTAATAAATGGGCATTAACAGGTTATCGGCAGATTTTATTCAGGGTTGAACCAATTGAGTTGTTTGCGCAAGTTAACCACAGTACCAACAATAATTAACGCTGGTGGCTTGATATCGGCTGCTTCTACTTTAGCAACGATATCGCTTAATGTACCAACGACCACACGTTGGTGTGGCATGGTCGCTGAAGCGACAACCGCAATCGGCATATCAGGCGACATGCCGTGTGTAATCAGTTCTTGGCTTATAACCGATAAGCCGGTCATACCCATGTAAAATACAGCTGTTTGCCGAGGTTGTGCTAGTGCTGTCCAATTAAGGTTAATGGTATTATCACGCAAGTGCCCAGTCGCAAATACCACTGATTGAGCATGGTCACGGTGAGTCAGAGGGATACCCGCATAGGAAGCTGCACCACTGGCAGCGGTAACAGCTGGAACGACTTGGAAATTAATACCCTGTTCGACTAAAGTTTCAAGCTCCTCGCCGCCCCGCCCAAAGATAAATGGATCTCCACCTTTTAGACGCACAACACGATAGCCTTCAAGGGCTTTGTCGACCAACAGTTGATTGATCTCGTCTTGTGGAATGGTATGTTTGGATTTAGCTTTACCAACGTAGATCTTTTGAGCATCACGACGTACCAGTTCAACAATTTCTGGCGAGACTAAACGGTCGTAAACGACAATATCGGCTTTTTGCATTAAGCGCAAAGCGCGAAAGGTTAACAAGTCAGGATCACCAGGACCTGCCCCGACTAAATATACTTCACCTTGTGAATGGTCTTCGTTAGCAAAGTTATCGAGTGCTTGAATTAAATCGGCATCGGCTTTTGCTTCATCACCTTGCAGTACGCTTTCAGCAATGTCACCATCAAGCACAGATTCCCAAAAATAACGGCGCTGGGTCACTGTCGCTAAACGCGATTTAACTGCTCTGCGGAATTTTTCAGAAAAACGTCCTAGACGTTCAACTTTATTGGGGATAACACTTTCTAGTTTTTGGCGTAAATAACGCAGCAAAACAGGTGCGACACCACCACTGGTGATAGCAATAATGATCGGTGAACGATCAACAATAGAAGGGGTAATGAACTTACATAATGAGGTGTTATCAACTACATTGACTAAGATATTGTGCGCGCAGGCATGATCATGGATGTGTTGATTGATATGCGGATCATCCGTTGCCACAAAAATCATGTTGTGGCTGAATATATCCGCATCTTCAAATTTACGTTCGTGCAGCGTTAGTGAGTGCTCGGCAACTAATAACTTAACTGTATCACTCACCCAAGGAGACACTATGGTCACCTTGGCTGGTGTTTTTAGGATTAACTCAAGTTTGCGTGCACCGACTTCGCCGGCACCGACGATTAAGACAGATAAATGCTCAGCATCGATAAATACTGGAAAGTACTGCATGATCGTCTATTCCTTGCTTAGTCTTCAGACTTTTTAGGGCCTTTGCGGTGTTCTTTTTTAGCAAAATTAGGCTTTGGACGAGTATTTCCGCCTTCTTTACCAGAACGTGCAGGTGGCTTATCAGACCATTCGCGGATAGCTAGACGTTGACCAGCAACACGCGTACCACTTAATTGGTCTTTGGTTTCTGTCGGCATGCCAGCAGGTAAATCAACCGTAGAATATGTATCATAAATTTCGATAGCGCCAATGTTCTTTGAGCTAATGTTCGCTTCATTGGCAATCGCACCAACGATGTTACCAGGCTTAACATGATGCACGTGACCGACGTCAATGCGGAAACGCTTCATACCTGCATCTGGGGTAGTACGCTCACGAGGGCGACGTTCGCCACGTTCACCACCACGGCCACCGCGTTCACCACCACGACCACGCTCATTTCGACCACCGCGTTCACGACCACCAAAGCTATCACTGCGCTCGCGACGCTCACGGCGTTCAGGCATTGCGTTAAGATCTGGGCGGTCACCTTCTTTTAATAATAACGGCTCATCACCTTGAGCTATTTTAGCTAAGGCAGCCATTAATACTTCAGAATCCACTTCTGCTTCGGCTTTAATCGCTTCAATGATAGGGATCAAAGATTGAATAGAGTCATCTTTAGTTGCTTCGATTACCGATGTTTTAAATCGACCTAGACGAGACTCGTTGATATCCGAGATACTAGGGATCGTCATTTGCTCAATCTTTTGATTAGTCGCTTTTTCGATTTGGAACAATAAACGCTTTTCACGATGAGAGATAAATAATATCGCATCACCTGAACGTCCAGCACGGCCAGTACGACCGATACGGTGAACATATGATTCAGTATCATACGGAATGTCGAAGTTAATAACGTGTGATACACGCTCAACATCCAAACCACGAGCTACAACATCAGTCGCGATCAAAATGTCAATATTGCCTGATTTTAAACGTTCAACGGTGCGTTCACGAGATTTTTGTGGAATGTCACCATTTAATGGCTCAACATCATAACCACGTGCAGATAATTTATCAGCCAGTTCAAGTGTTGCTGTTTTAGTACGTACAAACACAATCACACCATCAAATTTTTCTACTTCTAAAATACGCGTTAGCGCTTCTAGTTTATGATGACCGGCAACTTGACAATAACGCTGACGAATAGTCGGAGCCGTTGACACCTTGGATTCAATTTTAACGTGCTTCGGTTCATTCAAATAACGTTGTGAGATTTTCTTGATCTGAGTCGGCATGGTTGCTGAGAATAACGCAGTTTGACGCTCTTTTGGCGCATGCGATAAAATCAGTTCAACATCATCGATAAAACCCATACGTAACATTTCGTCGGCTTCATCAAGTACTAAGAATTTTAATTGGTCGAGTTTCAACGTTTTACGTTGGATATGATCGATTACACGCCCAGGTGTACCGACGATAACTTGAACGCCACGTTTTAGTTGGCGAATTTGGTTATCATACGATTGACCACCATAGATTGGTAATACGCGAATTTTTTTAGAGAAGCTTGCATACACTTGAAACGCTTCAGCAACCTGAATCGCTAATTCACGAGTCGGTGCTAGTACTAGTAATTGTGGGTAATTAGCTTCTACATCAATGTTTGCTAGCATAGGCAATGCAAATGCTGCGGTCTTTCCTGTACCGGTTTGTGCTTGGCCTAATAAATCGTGCCCGTCTAGAAGCAATGGAATACTCTCAGCTTGTATCGGAGAGGGTGTTTCGTAACCTACTTTTTCTAGTGCTTGTAAAATGTCAGAGGGTAGATTTAGGTCTTTAAATGTCAAATTGACAGTATCGGTCATGGAGGATCCTGATGTAGAACATCACTAGGTTAAGTCGAAAATGAACGTATAAAGTGATGATTGATATTATTCAAGCATAATTATAAGCGTAAAACCGCCGATATACCATTTAAGTTTGCAAGATTTCTTGCTGAAGTCGACTTTATGGTTTTAACTTAAATAGTAAATTACCAAAATTATACACACATTGCTCAAAAGGATTTTGTCATGCCACTGCATATTGGTACTCGTTTATCACGCATTATTCACGCCTCATTAATTGTCACAGCCTGCGTTACGCTCATTGCTTGTGGTGGTAAATCCATGGAAGAACACATCGCTCAAGCCCAGCAACATATTGCTTCTGGTGATAATAACACGGCGATTATTGAGCTCAAATCTGCGATCCAATCTGACCCTAAAAACGCACAAGCACGATTTTTGTTAGGTAAAGTTTATATGCAATCGAACGATTTTGCATCAGCAGAAAAAGAGCTAACGAGAGCTAGAGATTTAGGATATTCGGCAGCAGAAGTGATCCCTTTGTTATCCCAAGCGTATCAGCGGAACCAAACTGTAGTTGGTCTGAGCACCTTAGACACCTCTGCAGTATCAAACAATGCAACTGCAAAAGCCCAAGTGAGTTTTTATAAATTACAATCGTTTGTTGAGCTGGATAAAAAGCCTGAAGCTTACAAACTGATCGAAGAAATCAAGTCGCTTGATACTGATTCAATTTATAAAGATCTCTCACTTGTATACACCACAATATTAGATAATGATGCGGTCGGCGCTGAATTACAATTGAAGAATATTCGTAAAGAAGCACCTACAAACCGAGACTTACTCGATATGTTAGCGCGTTTATATATTGTACAAAATAAGCGAGTAGAAGCGGTCGAAGTATTAGGCGAATATATCAAACAATCTCCCGAAGATTTGGAAACATTATTTAGTTATACCGGCTTATTAATTGAAGTTGGTGAAATGGAAGAAGCCCAAATCCATGCACAAAAATTGCTCGAAATTTCACCAAATAATCCATTATTGAATCAAATGCAGGCAGTTATTCTAGCTTCACAAGATGATCATACAGGTGCGTTTGCCGCAGCAGAAAAATCGATTAGCTTAGGTAATCCTAATCCAGTTGCTAGGTTAACTGCTGGGTATTCTGCTTTTCAAGTAAATGATTTTATCAATGCCAATAAACATTTATCGCTAATCGCAGCAAATTTACCCAATGATCATCCTGGTTTAAAAATGCTCGCCGCTAGTCAATTACAACTGGGTTTATCTTTACAAGCAAGTCAGGTGTTAGCTCGCGTAGATAAGGACTCATCTAATAACCCACAACTTTATTCCAAATTGGGCTATGAACTTATTCAAGATGGATACATTGAAGAAGCTAAAGCGTTAATTGCCAAAACAGAAAGCATGAGTAATACCAATCAAGACCTCACTCGAATTGGTATTTTGAAACTATCAGTGAATGATTTGGATGGTATCTTGGACCTTGAAAAAGCCGCTAAAGGGGCACCTGAGGATGTATCAACACAAGTAATTTTGGCGACAGCTTACCTCGCTAACCGCGATTATGCCAAAGCGTTAACACTATCTGAGACATGGCAACAACTAATGCCAGATGAGCCCAAGGCTTATGTATTAGAAGCCGAAGCTGCTGTTGCTACAAGTGATTATGCCCGCGCTCAAGTTGCATTAGAAAAAGCGTTACAATTGGCACCTAATGATCCAATCCCGAATATGTCATTGGTGCGAATTTTAGCACGCCAAAAGGACTATCCAGCCGCATTGGAGCGGACTAAAAAAGTATTAGCATCAAAACCTGCATTTGAACCAGCACTTATGATGTATTACGTCTTGAAAAAGGAAATGGACCCGCAACAAAAAGAAGTGAACGATATTATCACTTACCTGGATAAAGGCATTGCTGCAGAGTCAACGCCTGCTATGTATATCCTCAAAGCTATTATCTTGAACTCCGAAGGGCAGTACGCACAAGCGTTGGATGTTTTATCACAACCGAATGCCATTGATTTGAATTCCAATGGTTATTGGCAAACCAAAGGTCAGGCACTGGTTGCAAGTGACAAGGTAAACAGTGCACAAGATCATTATACTCAATGGCTTGAAGCATTTCCGAATAGTTATGATGCGGTCATTGGCCGATTAGTTGTACATGATGTAAAAAATGAGTTTGTAGAAGGGCTGGCATTGATTAAATCTAAACCAATGTTGCGTGAACAACTGCCGATTAAAATTATGCAATTGCAATTTTTAGCACAGACCAATGATACCCGTGCGGCTCGCAACTTATACAATACATTCAAAGATGACATCAAGGCTTTACCAGATGTTGAGGCGATAAACGCTATGTTATTAATTCAAGAAAGCAATCCTAAAGCAGCGATTAAGCCAGCGCAAATTGCGTATGATACCCGTACTAATCGTCGTAATTTAATGACTCTGCTCAAAGCGCTAGATGGAGCTAATCGCCCTGCCGAGGCATTAGTCTTGTTGAATAAACACGTTACGGCGAAACCTAATGATGCAATCGCAAACTTGATTTTGGCCGAACGTTCGATGAAATCAACGCCGCAAAAATCTATCACTATTTACACTAAAATTGTCAGTCAGCAGCCTAATAATTTTGTGGCGTTAAATAACTTAGCGTATTTGTTATATGAACAAGATGAATTTGCCAAGGCTGAAGGGTATGCTAAGCAAGCGATGGCGAGCCAACCAGATAACGCCGCGGTAGTGGATACGCTCGCACAAATTTATAACGCCCAAGAGCAATATGATGAAGCTTTATCGTTATACAATCGAGTAGTCAGTGATACAATGCCCAACGAAGCGATTTTCTTAAACTACGTCGAGACATTAATTTTGGCGGATAATCGTTTGTTAGCCAAACGTAAGCTTGAGTCAAGGCAGTGGCAAGAGCGAAATTCACAACAACGGATTGCAGTTATCAAATCGAAGTATAATATTTAAATGATTACCTTTGTTACCGCTGATTTTAATCAGTCTGAGCATGCGCAAGCACTAACGTTTTTAATGGACGCGTATGCTCAAGATCCAATGGGGGGCAATGCCCCTATTGAGCCGACTATTCTAGCTCAGCTACCTGCGATACTTGCCTCACGAACTGATGCGTTTACGGTGTTAGCTTACGATGAGAAGACGCCAATCGGCTTAGCTAATTGCTTTGTGGGATTTTCGACTTTTGCGGCTAAAGAGTTAGTCAATGTTCATGACTTGGTGGTAGTGGGAACCCATCGCTATCAAGGCATCGGTAAAGCGTTGTTAGCTGAAGTAGAAAAGCGTGCACTATCACGTAATGCATGTAAAATAACCTTAGAGGTACTTCAAAACAACGCTCCTGCGCGAAAAGCGTATCAGGATGTGGGGTTTGTCCCTTATGAGCTGTCTCCTGGCGCAGGTGTTGCAGAATTTTGGCAAAAAAAACTTTAATTAACTTACCGATTTAATAAACTTTATGTACACATCCCTTGTTACTGCGTTGTCGACATTACGTCACAATCGTATTTTTGAGATGGTGGTAATTACTGTCATCATTATCTCTGCCTTAGAAATTGGCGCAAAAACTTTTCCGCTTTCAGATACCGCGTTGTTGATCACCAAGATCATGGACAGAGCCATCACAATCTTTTTCTTATTTGAAATTATAGTGCGGTTTATCGCAGAGCCTAAGAAAAAAGACTTCTTCAAATCAGGATGGAATATCTTTGATACCTTAGTTGTGGTGATCAGTTTAGTACCGGTTAATGAGTCTGAAATGGCCTTGTTAGCACGTCTGATCCGGGTCTTTAGAGTACTGCGGATGATCTCAATCATTCCTGAGTTAAGGTTGTTAATCAACTCGTTGCTCAAAGCGATGCCTAAAATGGGTTATGTCGTGTTGCTCATGTTTATCATCTTTTATATTTACGCCGCGATGGGGAGCTATTTGTTTGCCCCAATTAATGAGGTGTTGTGGGGTAATATCGCCATTGCAATGTTAACTTTGTTCCGCGTGATGACGTTTGAGGATTGGACGGATATTATGTATGAAACCCAAGAGGTATACGGGTTTTCATGGATTTATTATATGACGTTTATTTTCTTAACTGCGTTTGCATTTTTGAATATGGTAATAGGGATAGTCATTAATGTCATGGAGCAGGAGCAGCGAGAAATACGCGAAGAAGAAGCCGCAGCGCATCCTGAAATGCAAGATATTTCGAATAAAGAAGTCAATGCTGAATTACATGCTCAGATTGGTGAATTACAAGCAGAGATTGGGGAAATTAAAGCCTTGTTACTAGCGCAACAAGCGCAACCGAGATAAAAAAAGACCTAACCAGCAATGTGTTAGGTCTTTTACAATTTAAAGCTCAGGTTAGTTTGAGGCCTGTAGGCCTTTGTTTAACGTTTCGATATCGGCTACCGTCAACGTACCTGCTGCGCGCTTGAGGCTAATGACCGCAGTGATAAAATCATAACGAGCGTTAGCTAGATTCTTACGCGCGTTGAACAAATTACGCGTTGAATTAAGTACATCAACAATCGTTCTGATCCCTACATCAAACCCTTCTTCTGTTGCACGTAATGCCGATTCAGCAGACACTACCGCTTGTTCAAATGCTTTAATGGTGGACATGTTCGCCGAGATATCATTAAACGAATTACGTACGTTACGCACTGTGCCGCGATAGGTTTGTTCAAGTGTTTCACTTTCTGCAACAAAGCGTGAGCGTGATTGTTCTGTGCGTGATGTGGTTGCTCCACCACTATAAATCGGCACGCTTAAGGTAATGCCAATACTGCTTGAATCAGTATCGCCATCCACTCCGGCAGTTTCAAAATCAGAACGACTCAATGAACCTGATAATCCTAATGTTGGCAAATGACCGGCGTTACTACCATCAATATCAGCCTTGGCAATATCAACAGCAAAACGTTGCGCTTGTAGGTCTAGGTTGTTCATTTGTGCTAAATCTAACCACGCTTCGACCGTTTCAGGAGCAGGTGCTTGCGCAGCAAACGTCGTCGTATTTAGCGTATTGACTTCATCGTAATATAAGCCAGTAATTTCACGCAATTGTTCTTTGCGCAGCTCTAACGTATTACGAGCAACGATTTCTTGGGCAATTGTGGTATCAAAATTAGCTTGTGCTTCATGGACATCCGTAATTGCGATTAAACCGACTTCAAAACGTTGTTTGGTTTGTTCTAATTGGCGTTCGATAGCGCGTTTTTCGGCTTGGACAAATTCAACATTGTCTTTAGCGCGTAAAATATTTAGATAAGCATCAACCACACGAACGATTAGATCTTGTAATGTTGCTGAATACGACGCTTCAGCTTGTTGCGCTACTTTTTCAGCGCGATCCATACCAATCCATTGCGCGTGGTCATATAACGACATAGATAAACCGACACGATAGTTTAATGTGTCAGTGTCGACATTATCAGAATCAGACATTGTGTAGCCAATTGAGCCTGAAACTTGCGGTAATAAAGGAGCTCGTGCTAACGTCACACCCTCAAGTGATACATCTCGCAATGCCTTTGCACGGTTTACTACAGGGTCTTTATCTAACGCTTGTTGATAAATCGCCGATAAATCTTGAGCATGTAGGGAACCGGTAAATCCTATACTTATGATGACACTTAACAGTGTTTTTTTCATATTGCTGCCTTAAAATAGTTAAATTGGTACTAATATTGTAACTCATAATGGTACGAGTAATGTTCTAGCATAACGAGAGTGTAAGAAATTCAAGCGGATACATAAATATTTATCACGTTACCAAATAGGGTTATGTGTAACAGAATGTAATCGCATACTCATTAATTAGGGAAATTATGTCAATTAGACCTCAGTTTAGCAACCAAGATGTTGAAGTACTAACCACCAACAAATTATACGACGGTTTCTTCAAAATGGTGCAATATAAAGTCAAACACAAGTTATTTGCGGGTGGTTGGTCTGATGTAGTGACGCGAGAAATGTTTGAAAGAGGGCATGCTGTCGCATTATTGCCTTATGATCCAAATACTCAAGAGTTTGTATTAATTGAGCAGTTTCGATTAGGGGCAATGGCAACATCCGATTCACCTTGGTTGATGGAGGTGATTGCCGGCATGATTGACGAAGGGTACAGTGCTGAAGATATTTGTCATAAAGAAGCGCATGAAGAAGCGGGCATTCATTTATCCAACCTAACCAAAGCTTGTAGTTATCTATCTAGCCCCGGAGGAACAACGGAGCGTTTGCATATTTTTATTGCTAAGACTGATGCTACGTTAGCTCATGGGGTGCACGGAGTGGATGATGAGTCCGAAGATATTCTGGTGCATCGAGTGCCCGAGCAAACCGCACTAGAATGGCTTGATTCTGGTCGTATAGATAACGCAGCGGCGATTATTGCACTACAGTATTTCTTTTTAAATAAACAAAAAATCATAACGGGTTGGCAGTGAGTATTCAGCATAAAAAAAAGTACGTTCCCCATTTACCTAGCTTATTGGCAATAGGGGATCATAACTACGCGCGCTTTATGCGGTTATTGCCCGATTGTGATACTGAAGATTTAACCTATGAGTTTTGTGTCGAAGCGTTGTTAAGCTACTCGATTACTATCGTTGAATGTGCGCGTTACACCACGACAGTAGAAGTCAAACAGATCGCAGAGCAACTGCCTAATTTTCTTAAGCCGTCGATGACGGTGCGCTTATACCATGATGCTAAATCTGCTGAGGTCATCAGTTGCCAGCATGTAGGTAATTTAAAGGCGAGTTACGAATACCCTAACTTACACATGCATCAAAAAAACGAAAAGTTTATGGTGAATGTTTTCTTATCTGAATGGCTACAGTTTTGTGTGGCATATCACAATAAATTAGCGGCGCAAAAACAATGAGTTTCCCACAAGCACACATTTTATACTTGCATGGATTTTTGAGCTCTCCGATGTCAGCTAAAGCTCAAGAGATGCGCCTGTATGTGGCACAGCATTTTCCGCATATTCAGCTACATATGCCTTTACTATCAGGTATTCCCAGCAAAGCTGTAGCGCAAGCAATAACCCGATTTAGTGCTTTGCAAAATACTTACGGTGAGCAATTATTAGGTGTTGTAGGCAGTTCAATGGGAGGCTTTTTAGCCACGCATTTGGTCGAAAAAGTCAGTGCACCTGAGTACTCTCCAAAAGCGGTATTAATTAACCCAGCGGTTGCCCCACATCGACTTTTCCCCAAGTATTTTGGGGAGCATGTGAATCCATATACTCAGGAGCAATTTACGTTAACTTATGCTGATATTGATGCGATTGAACAACGCTATATAGAGCAGATACATACTCCTGAACAGTTTCAAGTGTGGTTACAAACCGGTGATGAAGTGCTCGATTACCGACTTGCTGAGGTGTTGTATCAACACAGTGATTTACGCATTCGAGACGGTGGTGACCATGCCTATCAAGATTTTAGCCGCGAGTTACCGGAGGTTTGTCAATTTTTAGGGTGTGAAAGGTTTGCTCAATAGTTAGGTACTTGGTAATATCGCGAGATAATAACTTAGTTACCCGCACGTACAATCGTGTTATGTGTAACAACCACCAAGGCGTAGTATTACATGTCAGAGCAATATAATTCAGATGCCATTGAAGTCCTAAACGGCCTAGATCCGGTGAAACGTCGCCCCGGCATGTACACCGACACCACCCGCCCTAACCATCTCAGCCAAGAAGTTATTGATAACTCAGTGGATGAAGCGTTAGCAGGACACGCCTCTACAATTAAAGTGATATTGCATGATGATCAATCATTAGAAGTCATTGATGATGGTCGCGGTATGCCTGTCGATATCCACCCAGAAGAGAAAATTTCTGGCGTAGAATTGATTATGACCAAGCTGCATGCCGGTGGAAAGTTTTCAAACAAAAACTATGAATTTTCAGGTGGTTTGCACGGGGTAGGTATCTCTGTCGTTAATGCCCTTTCAACTCGAGTCGAAGTGACTATTCGCCGAAATGGTGAAGTACATCAAATCGTCTTCGCAAATGGTGACAAAATATCTGAACTCGCTGTCATCGATACTTGTGGAAAAAGAAACACAGGTACGAGTGTGCATTTTTGGCCTGATGTGAGTTATTTTGATTCGGGTAATTTTTCGGTCCGTCAAATCTTGCATGTATTACGTGCTAAAGCAGTATTGTGTCCAGGTTTACGCATTCGTTTTGACAACAAAATCAGTAAAGAAACGACCGAATGGTACTACGAAGACGGACTGCGCGATTATTTATATGACTCAGTCAAAGAGTTTGAAACATTGCCGAGTGATGAGCCTTTTGTTGGGACGTTTTCTGGTAATCTCGAAGCAGCTGACTGGGCAGTGATGTGGTTACCTGAAGGTGGGGACATGATCACCGAGTCTTATGTCAACCTGATCCCTACCGCTCAAGGGGGAACGCATGTTAACGGCTTGAGACAGGGCTTGTTAGAATCAATGCGCGAGTTTTGTGAATTTAGAAACTTATTACCTCGAGGCGTAAAGCTAACGCCTGATGATATTTGGGACCGATGCAGTTACGTATTGTCGACAAAAATGCAGGATCCACAATTTGCCGGACAAACCAAAGAGCGATTATCATCACGTCAAGCTGCTGCGTTTGTATCGGGTATCGTCAAAGACTCGTTCAGTTTGTGGTTGAACCAGCATACTGATATCGCTGAGTTATTGGCAGATATGTGTATTAACAATGCCCAAAAACGCTTACGTCAAACCAAAAAAGTTGCTCGCAAAAAAGTCACTCAAGGCCCGGCATTACCCGGTAAATTAACGGATTGTTCATCACAGGATAATAGCCGTTCAGAGTTATTTTTGGTGGAAGGTGATTCTGCTGGCGGCTCAGCCAAACAAGCGCGCGATCGCGAAATACAAGCCATCATGCCGCTGCGCGGCAAGATCCTAAATTCATGGGAAGTCGATTCATCACAAGTTCTCGCTTCGCAAGAGATCCACGATATTTCAGTGGCACTGGGGATCGACCCCGACAGCGAAGATTTATCCGGTTTGCGCTATGGTAAAATCTGTATCTTAGCGGATGCGGATTCGGATGGACTGCATATTGCGACTTTGTTATGTGCATTGTTTGTCAGACACTTTAGAACGTTGGTAAACGCAGGCCATGTATATGTGGCGATGCCGCCATTGTTTCGTATTGATATTGGCAAAGAAGTCTATTATGCATTGGATGAAAGTGAGAAACAGGGCATTTTAGACCGTATTGAAGCTGAGAAAAAACGCGGTAAGGTCAACGTTCAGCGCTTTAAAGGTTTGGGTGAGATGAATCCATTACAACTGCGTGAAACCACCATGGACCCCAATACACGACGTCTAGTTCAGCTGACCATTGATGACTCGGATGAAATGCTAGAGATCATGGATATGCTACTTGCTAAAAAACGTTCTGGTGATCGCAAGGTGTGGTTAGAAGGTAAAGGGAACATGGCGCAGGTTGATTAACCTGCTCACTCATAAAACAAACAGGAAGTGTTTACATGGCACTCAAGCCCACCATTTATAAATTTTCTATCGCCATATCTGATTTAAATCAGCATCATTACGACACCTTAAATTTGACGGTAGCACAACATCCCTCAGAAACCCTAGAGCGCATGATGGCACGGTTGATGGCGTTTTGTTTACATGCTGCTGAAGACCCTGAGCAATTGCTGGCCTTTACCAAAGGACTGAGCACTCCAGACGAACCCGATATCTGGTTACGCGGGCTCAATGATGTTTTAGAGCTGTCCATAGATATGGGTGAGCCAAGTGATGAGCGTGCCAAAAAAGCCAGCCGTCTGGCTCAGCGTGCCTATATCTATACATTCAATTCTAAATCGGATGTCTGGTGGCGCCAAAGCGAAGCGGAGTTAAGTCAGTTACCTATTAATGTGGTTCAATTTGACTGGTCGCAGATCCAAGCGCTAAGTACTCATCTCACACGCACCTTGTCTCTTTCGTTAACCATCACCGAACAATCTATTTATGTTGCATTTCCTGACTCTCAATGTGAAGTGCATTGGAATGTGCTGCAGTCAGTGAATTGAAGTAGATTAACCAGACATTAACATTTTATATAGTGCATCTATTTGCACAGAGTCCTTTTTTGGTGCGAGATTCTTGCAGTTATCCTCAAAAATTATTATAAAATCAATATATTTCAATGCTTTATGATTTTGTTTTTTGTTTGGCATTGATATTGCTTAGTCCTATTAGTTATCAACACTTACGTTATACTCAATAGGAATATCCAATGGCTTATCTTGAACCAACTGAATTCGTCACTAAAATGGTCGATGCCGGTGAACAAAAAATCTTTATGTCTACTAAAGACACCTTAATTCGTGCTTATATGGCTGGCGCAATCCTCGCGCTAGCGGCCTTTTTTGCCATCACGGTCATCACAAAAACGGGCAACCCATTATTGGGGGCGGTGTTATTTCCCGTCGGCTTTATTATGTTGTATTTGATGAAGTTTGATTTGTTAACGGGTGTATTTACACTCGTTCCATTAGCCATTTTAGACAAACGTCACGGCTGCACGATGTCAGAGTTATTCCGCAATTGGGGTTTAGTATTTGTGGGTAACTTTGGTGGAGCAATTACTGTTGCATTTTTTGCCTCGTACATTTTAACTTTTGGTTACAATACCGACGGCGGGGCGATTGCTGCCAAAGTAAGTACTATTGGTGAGTCCAGAACATTAGGTTATCAAGCACACGGCGTAGAAGGTTGGTTTACCATCTTTATCCGCGGTATGTTGTGCAATTGGATGGTCTCAATGGGCGTAGTGGGTGCGATGATATCTACTTCTGCTGGCGCAAAAATGGCAGCTATGTGGATGCCAATTATGCTGTTTTTCTACATGGCTTTTGAGCACTCAATTGTAAATATGTTCTTATTCCCATTTTCAATGATTATGGGTGGTGACTTCACGATTGCTGATTATATTATTTGGAATGAACTACCTACAGTATTAGGTAACTTGGTGGGTGGCTTTTTACTAGTTGCACTTCCATTGTACTATACTCATGTTCGTACTAGCGCGAAAAAATAATCCCGCATTGATGTGGTACTTTTAGCTTCAACTATGGTGGCTGTCTGTAATAGACGGCCATATTATTATGCCCAGCTCGTTATCAATTAGTTATGGTCAACACAGTGTTTCAGGCACAAAACCTGTCAATCAAGACGCATGCGGTGTAGTCATACCTGAGCCGTTTTTGATTGCATCTAAAGGAATTGCCGTTGCCTTAGCTGATGGCATTAGTAGTAGCCAAGTGAGTCAAGAGGCGAGTGCAGCCTCGGTCAACGGATTTTTAGAAGATTACTATAGTACTGCTGATGCATGGAGCGTAAAGCATTCAGCAAGCTGTGTGCTCAATGCAATTAATTCATGGTTGTATTCTCAAACTCGGCAAAGTCAGTATCGTTACCATCTAGACAAAGGATTTGTCTGTACGTTTAGTGGCATTATTTTAAAATCATCAAGCGCACATATTGTTCATGTAGGTGATGCGCAAATTTTGCACCTGCGGGATCAACAATGCCTGACGTTAACGCGACCTCATCGAGTGCAAGTGTCTTCGAAGCAGCATTATTTACAGCATGCAATGGGGATGAGTGACCACTTATCATTAGATTATGATCGCATTGATATCCAACATGGTGATGTCTTTTTCTTAATGACTGATGGAGTGTATGAATTTGTTTCTCAAGAAGAACTGCTCAGCCTTTATCAACGCTTTCATGATAACTTGGATTTAGCTGCGGCTAAGATTACTCAACTGGCTTTAGACAATGGCAGTGATGATAATCTTACCGTGCAAATTGTTCATATTGATAAAGTGGGCAGACAAAATCAACGGGTGATATTTGATGAATTATCTCAACTGCCATTTCCTCCAGTGCTTGAACCAAGAGCTGAACTCGATGGATATAAAATATTAGAAAAGTTACATACGACAGCGCGAAGTTATGTGTATCACGCGATTGATATCTATACCGGTGAACAAGTCGTCATTAAAATCCCTGCAGTGAATATTCGTGACAATAAAGAACATTTAGAGCGGTTTTTATTAGAAGAGTGGATTGCGCGGCGGATCAATAATATTCATGTGTTAAAACCTAGCCAGCGCAGCAGAACACAACATTATTTTTATATTGCACACGAATATATCAACGGACAAACTTTAGCACAGTGGATGATTGATCATCCCTATCCATCTATTGAAACAGTACGTAACATCATTGAACAAATCGCAAAAGGCTTACAAGCCTTTCATCGACTTGAAATGTTACACCAGGATCTGCGCCCAGAAAATATCATGATAGATGAACATGGTACGGTCAAAATTATAGATTTTGGCTCAACAAAGGTCGCAGGGATTGAAGAGATGGTCGGTGCTGATCGCACTGAAAATATACTGGGCACAGCACAATATACCGCTCCTGAATATTTACTTGGAGAGTATGGTGGTGAATACTCGGATCAGTTTTCATTAGCAGTTATCGCCTACCAATTATTATCTGGCAAATTGCCTTATGGTACAAAGGTGTTCAAAGCTCGGACACGTAAAGCGCAACAAAAACTGCGTTATGCTAGTGTATTGAACGACTATACCGATGCTCCAGTATGGGTTGATTCAGCGTTGCGTAAAGCTCTTAATCCCAATCCTCTGAAGCGCTATGGCGCAATCAGCGAATGGTTGCATGATATGCGCCACCCTAACAAAACGTTTCTCAACGAAACTCGCCCACCATTATTAGAGCGAGATCCAGTGAAGTTTTGGCAAATGGTCAGCGCCATTTTATCTGCATGTTTACTCGCACTATTGTTAAGGCGTTAAAGCGCTTAACAAACATGTGAAACAAGATAGTGCACACATCAAAGGTTGCATGTATTTAGCGCAACAGATACCTAATATGTACCAATATAATGCACGAGGTTCATATTGGATTTATATGATTATGCTTTTTATCTATTGTATTCAGTGCCTTACGAATTGACTGTGGGTTGACTACATGGTCAGTTATTTGGCATTAATTATGCATTAAGCCTTAGTAGAGTATACAAAAGTAGTACCTAACGACTAATTATTTTAAGTAATTAACTTAGTATATCGAGCAGTATATTGAGCATATATCGAAAAATAGTACTGAGATACTAACCACGATATTTGTTTACCTATCACGAAGTAAGGGGAATCCAATGAAACAGCAAAACACATCTTCGACATCAAGTTCAACGCTTTCATGTTCGAAACTTTCACGTTCAAAATTAACAGCATGCATCACATTGGGATTATTGACCACTGTACCTGTTATGGCACAAGAAACGCCAACGACGGACTCTGAAGTTGAAAAAATCGAAGTCGTGGGTTCTTTAGGGAGCTTGCCTGGTCAGGATTCGGAGGCAGTATTTGGTTTTGGTAAGTCTTTGATAGAGACGCCACGTTCTGCATCTTCAATCTCTCTAGAGCAGTTGGAGCGTTTTAGTATTTCTGATATCGATGAATTAATTACCTTTGCTCCTGGTACATTTACTCAGTCATTTTTCGGGGTAGCTGGTTCGTTAGATGTTCGTGGTACACCCGGTGAAACCTATTTCCGTGGTGTGAAGCGATTAGATAACCCTGGAAACTATCCAACTCCGATTGGTGCGTCCAGCCAAATTGATATTGTTAGAGGACCAGCTTCACCTATTTATGGACCATCTAAAATCGGTGGATATTTAAATTTCACTCCTAAGTCAGCTCGCGCAAGTGGTGGCCAATATTTAGATGAACCAACTGGTGCCGTGTCATATACAACAGGCTCTTGGAATGAAAACGTTATAACTGCGGAAGTGGGCGGACCTGCGTCAGTAAGTGGCAAGGACATGGGCTATTATGTGTATGCTGAACTAGAAGATTCAGATAGCTATTATGAAAACACAGGTACTGAACAAACTGTTTTGCAGGCTGCATTAAATATTGATATTAGTGATAACTTATTAATTGAATTCGGTGGCATGCACCATAAATTTGATGGTAATCAAATAGCGGGTTGGAACCGACTAACGCAAGATTTAATTGATAATGGCACCTACATTACGGGTACAGCAATCCCATTAGATACGGATAACAATGGATCTATTTCACATGCAGAATATGGCGCAGTGAACATTGCCGGTAACAGTTTCTTTTACGTACCTGGCAGCTCTTTTACGGATGCTGAAGCAACGGATTTAATGCCACTGCAGAATGTGGGCACCACGCAGTTAGGTCGGAATCAAGTGCTAGTTGCAGAAGACGATGTATTAGAAAATACGGTAAATACCTTGTATTTTGACATTACCTATTTTGCTGAAAATGGTTGGGAAGTCAAAAACCAATTATTTTATGAAGGATATGACAACTTAAATGAAAATGCATATGGGTTCTCACAATTCCATGATAGTTATGTTATTGAAAATAAATTAATTTTCTCATCTGAATATGAGACTAACTCCTTGTTAGCTCAGTACCAAATATCACCATCGATTCGTTATACAGACTTTTTACATGGTGATGATTTTACGTATGAATATTTTAACCGCCGTGACTTAACCATGGCATCTTCAGCGCTCGATCGTCGTGAACTGTCAACTCGCATCAATGATAACTATGATAATTATGATGACGGTAATTATACTGATTACGGTATCGCTGCAATGACCGACTTAACTTGGGAATTTGGCTTAAATGTCGTATTGGGTTTGCGTTATGACACGATTGATATTGAAACGACAAGCCGAGGCGATTTGCTTTTAGAAAAAGGTGACATCGTTACAGCATCGGATACTGTCGACGGCGTGTCGTGGAATACCAGTGTGTCGTGGAAGTTTGAAAACGGACTAGTGCCTTATATTACTGCGGCAGAACAAGCAACCTTGATCGCTGGTCAAGGCGCAGAGATTGGTGTTGGACAATTAGCAGATGGCGCATTTGATACATCAGAATTGTTTGAATTTGGTCTTAAAGGCTCGTTATTAGACGAAACACTGTATTTCGCTTTGTCTTCATATGAACAAAAACGTTCTGACTACAGCGCTCAAGCAATTGTCACTAACTCAACAACAGAAAATAAAGGCGTAGAATTTGAGTTGCGCTGGGTAGCTTCAGAGCAGTTAGTCATTGGTCTGGGTTATACTAATTTAGAGGTCACTAACCTCACAGCATTAGATGAAGGCTCGCAATTTGGTTTCCTTGGATTAGAAGATCTAGTGAACTTAGATGATCCCTCGCTCGTGTTAGGTGGAAATCCGATTGGCTTGACGTTAGTAGGCAATGAAGAACAGGCGCGTAAAGCGGGTATCCCTGAAAATATTTATACTATGAATGCTACTTATGATTTTCAAAATGGTTTTGCGGTTAATGGTAGTATTGTCAAAGCTGACAAGACATTCTCTAGCTTCTCTCAATCAGTGACTTTACCGGCATATACATTGGTTAATGCTGGGGTGTATTACGAAGCGGAAGATTGGAGTGCGAGTGTGACGGTCAAAAATTTAACGGATGAAGATTATTTCCGGGCTAATTTCCCTGATCTGTTTGGTGCACAAATCGTGTTGCCAGAGTTACCTCGACACTTTTCTGCAAAAGTCTCATATAGATTTTAGGTTCAGTCCACGAATCAGATCGTAGCGATAAGGAATGTTTATGCGCGCGTTGTGTTTGCTTTTACTGTTAGGGTTGTGTGCTTGTGCTCAGATCCCGTCCAAGCCACCATTGGCGATAAAGGTAGTAGTGGTGACGATGTTTGAAATTGGAGATGATGAAGGAGATCGTCCTGGCGAGTTTCAATTATGGAAAGCGCGTCAAGGACTATCTAAGCGTTACCCGTTTGCAAATTCTCACCATGATATATATGTCAATGAAGAAACGGGTGTCATGGGTATAGTAACAGGAATGGGCACTGCAAAAGCCACCGCTGCGCTCATGGCGCTAGGATTAGATGCACGCTTTGATTTGACTAATGCATATTGGTTAGTTGCTGGTATTGCAGGTGTTGATCCATATGATGCATCGATTGGCTCTGCGGTGTGGGCTAAATGGTTAGTGGATGGGGATTTGGCTCATCAAATTGATAGTCGAGAAATCCCTGAACACTGGCGCAGTGGGTATTTTCCATTGTTTGCTGATAAACCGATTCAGCCAAATCAAATCGTGGATGCAGCACAAATAGCGCAATCTCACTCCACAAATGGAGAGGTGTACCGTTTAAATTCGTCATTAAGCGACTGGGCATTTGCTCTCACCAAAGACACGGTGCTGCTCGACACACCCAAAATGGCTGCGTTTAGAGCGCGCTACGTGGGCTATCCTAATGCACAACGAGCGCCGTTTGTCTTGCAGGGCGAGCAGCTTGCTGCATCGACGTTTTGGCATGGTGAAAAGCTCAATCAGTGGGCCAATGATTGGACTTATTATTGGACTGGAGGGACAGGTAATTTTGTGACTTCCGGCATGGAAGACACAGGAAGTTATCAATCAATTCTTTATCTAGATAAGATCCAACGCGCGGATAAAGACCGCTTTATGGTGCTGCGAACTGCAAGTAATTATAGTATGCCTTACCCTGGACTGAGTGCTGCGGATAATTTAGCGTCGGAAAGTGGCGATGCTGGATTCATTGGCATGCAGTCTGCGTTAGAGTCAGCCTATACTGTAGGGGCTATCGTCGTTGATGAAATCGTCGAAAATTGGGATGTGTATCGGGATGAAATCCCAAGCCCATCAGTAACCTCAAAATAAGGTTTGTCTTTATGCCAAAGCGAAATATATTAAAACCTATAACCATTCAGCAAATAACGTTGCTAATATTTTTGACAGTCCAGTGTAGTTTCTATAGTTTCGCATTTGATATTAAGTATGGACCAAGAACATTTCCTGATGCAGAAAAATGGACAGCTATTGTTGCTGCCTATGAACCTGAAATCAAGGCCATCGATAGTGCATTTTCTCGAATGGATGATGCACAAATTGATCAAGTCATAACGATTAAAGGGGTTAAGTACCAATTAGGGACATATAAAAATGAGCCGGTTGTGATTTTTACGACTGGCATCAGTATTCCAAATGCGGCGATGACTATGCAAATGGCATTGGATTATTTTCCAATCGATAAAGTCGTCATGATGGGCATTGCAGGTGCGGTAAATCCGATTTTTCAACCAGGTGACATTGCTATCCCACAACGTTGGTATTTTCATGATGAATCGGTGTATGTTAACCCCGACCCAAAAAATGTTGGTCAATACATATTGCCCGATTACTATGAAAAAGCATTATCTCGTTATAAAGCGAGACAGCAAACAGACCCACATGCCCCCAAATATAAGAATTATGGTTTTATGCATCCAGAAGAAATGTCGGTTATTAAGGACGGATGGGATTCACCGCAACAAAAACCGTATTTTACTGTATCAGCCGATTTGTTTGCGTTAGCGCAACAAGCAGTGAGCAAAATAGATCCTATCACTATGCCCTCGGGTAAACCTATCAATGTAGTTATTGGTGGTAATGGTGTGAGTGGGTCAGTATTTACTGATAATGCACAATATCGTCGTTGGTTATTCGATGTATTTACTGCAGAAGTCACTGAGATGGAATCAGCTGCCGTGGGCCAAGTGTGTTTTGTCAATGAAGTAGATTGGATCATCATCCGTTCAGTGAGCGATCTAGCCGGTGGGCAGCATGGAAAAAATGACGAAAATGTATTTGATGCGATAGCTTCAGGTACTGGTACTAAGTTATTGATTGGTTTACTTGATGAAATAGTCACTTACGCTGCAACAGCCGAAGTGATTACTGAGTCTTCTGGAAAATAGTCTACGCCACTTTTATCAATGTATTTGGTGATACTTTTTTAAAATCCTGAAAATATGAACTATGCTTTTAGTTAGTGTTATCTATACAAAGATAACTTATAACAATAAAGCGAGTTTAGTTTGGAAAATACAGAGTTAGATTGGGTCGTTGGTATTGGTGCTTCGGCCGGTGGGTTAGAAGCAATAGATAGTTTTTTTACCCATTGTCCAAATAATTTAAACGTTACGTTTGTTGTAGTTCAACACTTATCTTCTAATTATAAAAGTATGATGATCGAATTGATCCATCGTTATACGTCTATACCTGTCAAAATGATTGAACCAGGTATGAAAATCGAGAAAAATACGATTTTTTTGATTCGTCCAGGTACGTCCATTACCTTAGAAGATAATCATTTTTGCGTCAAACCGAAAGATAATGAAAAACTCGCCTTACCGATTGATATATTTTTTAAATCCTTAGCGGTTAATTCAAAGCATTTAGCCATAGCGATTATTTTATCTGGGACCGGCTCAGATGGCAGTCGCGGTGCAATAGAAGTCAGCGACGCTGGTGGACTAGTGATTGCACAGGATCCCAAAGAAACAAAATTTGATGGTATGCCTACCAGTTTAATTGCAACTGGGGTGGTGGATATCATTTTACAAACAACCGATATGCCTAAAAATATTGCCGAATACTTAGATAACCCCAATCGCTATGAGACACCAAAAGTCACTGTCGCTGAGTATATCGAAACCGCAGATGTCACCTTTAAAACCATCATTGAGCTGTTACATGAGAAACTAGGTATCGATTTTGCCCAATATAAATGGGGCACATTTTCGCGTAGGCTTGAACGTAGGATGCAAGTCAAACGTGTTACCTCACTCAAAGCGTATCATGAGATTTTGCGCAATGATGAGAGCGAAATTAAAGCGATGCGTAATGAGCAGTTGATCCCAGTGACGCGATTTTTTGCTATGGAAGTGGTTGCAATCTCTCACCCTCAATTTGCAGCAGTAGTCAGTCATTTCAACATATCATCCTGGAAGAATATGGAAGATGAAAATATTTAAAAGCAACACCCGTATTACTGAAACAAAACTAGAGACATTACGCAAGCAAGCTGTAGATTTACTGGATAGTGGTGAAGAGTTTGTTGCGAATTTCTCAGTAAAAGACTCAATAGATTTACATGAGTTAATCGAAGAACATCGTATATATCAAGCTGAATTAGAAATTCAAAATGAAGAATTACAAGCAGTTAACATAGAAAAGCAAGCGTATCGTGAGCATTATGAACGTATTTATAACTCAGTGCCGATGCCAATTGTATTGCTCAGTGCCAAAGGTGTTATTTTAGACAATAACACCTATGCGTCGCGTAATTTGCATATGAGCTTGGTGTCTTCAGCCTATAAAAACTCCTTCTATAAACTGATTGATCAAGATTCTTGTTTAGCATTAAATCGCGCATTGATTAGTTTAGCGGATGTTAAACAACACGGTGTAAGAAGTACGCTTGAGTTTCTAATTAATACGTTGTCGCCAAACAACAAGACTTATGCGGCGACCTTATTACCATTTTATTCAGTGTTAGAGTCACCTGAGCCCCGGTATATGCTCATTTTACATGATCTTACGTCCGAACAAGAGTTGGCCTTGGAACGCCGATTGTTTGAAAGTATAATTGATCAAAAGGATGAAATATTATTTGTTGTCGCGCCAGATCTATCGATTTTGTGTAATAATTTAAATGCAATCCGAATCTTAGAAGCACCTCAGCAGCACGGTGTTTGCTGGGATGATGTGTGTCGTGTCTTTCCCAAAACAATACCTGATTTAATCACTAGCCTGTTAGCCGAAGAGTACCCTCCTGGACAAAAATCAGAACCTTTACATCGTTTTAGTACTTGCCTCGATGACTCCGGGACTGCTCGTGAGTATAGTGCCAAATTATTTCACACGGTTATTGATGAAATTGGGACATTCGGTGTCGGTGTTGAAATCAATGATGAAACAGAAAGATTACAGCAAGATGATGAACTACGAGTTGCGTTGTCAATTTTTGATTTGACTAGTCAAGCGATTATGGTGATTGATACAGAACACAAAATTACTTACGTCAATAATGCATACGAAATCATATCAGGTTATAAATACAAGGAAGTAATAGGTACCATCTCGAACATCTTCTCATCCAGATTGAACCAAGCCGAATTTTACAACGATTTATGGTCGGATTTTTACGCTAACCGCTTTTGGTCGGGTAAAATTTGGAATACTAACAAACGCGGTAAAAAATACCTGCAAGCGTTAAACTTATCTCCATACCCGAAAGAGGGAGATATTCAAAAGTACATAGTAACGTTTACCGACATTAGTTCTGAGGATGCATCGCAACAACAGATCCATGCTCTGGCTTTTTACGATCCCTTGACGAGTGCGGGTAATCGACGCTTATTAGAAAAAACTATCAACAATATAGTTGAGCATCACTCTGATGTTGAGTCATTCTGTTTGATGTACCTTGATCTGGATCGCTTCAAGGACGTAAATGATAACTATGGTCATGGTGTCGGTGATACGTTATTGACGTTAGTTGTACAACGTTTAATGGGGGCATTAAGGAACAAGGATGACATATTTAGAATTGGCGGTGATGAATTTGTCATTTTAATCAATGATATTCAAGCACAAAAAGTGGCGGAAAAAGCAAGGCAAGTAGTGAATATATTACAAGTGCCATTTATATTGAATAACAAAGAAATACGTACTTCTTGTTCAATCGGTATTGTCTCTTATCCTAATGATGGTACCGATTTTGCCTCATTACTAAAACATGCTGATATTGCGATGTATGAAGCAAAGCGCAATGGCAAAAACGGTTTTCACTTTTTTGATCCTGCATTAGTGGCATTGATTGAGCGGCGTTTACAAATAGAACAAGTATTACATTCATCATTAGCTACAGGGCGGCAATTAATGGTGTATCAGCCACAGTTTTGTATTGCTGAAAATCAACTTTATGGGTATGAGGCATTACTCAGAATACCTACATTGGACAACCATATTGAGTGTAGTACAACTGAGTGTGTCGAGGTGGCAGAAAAGACAGGCATGATAACCCAAGTTACGTTATTTGCTATTCAAGATATCATCAAGACAATCATAAACCTAAGAGAAAATAACCGCCTCAATTATTTAAGAATGTCGGTTAACCTATCGGCTATTGATTTTATGCGCGAAGAGCAATTTAATGAAATTATTGCTCTGTTACGTGTTCACCCTGAAGAAGCGCAATCCATCGATTTTGAAATAACGGAAAGCATCATCATGGATGAACCGGATACTAAAATTGTACAACTCTCAAAGTTAAAAAGATTTGGCGCTAAAATAGTCATAGATGATTTTGGGACTGGCTATTCTTCCTTGGCGTATTTAGCGCAATTTGATGTCGATATTTTAAAAATTGATAAGACCTTTGTGCATAATATTGGTAAAGATAAACGTTCTGAGTCTATTTGTATTTCGGTCATTAATTTAGCTAATGCATTGGAAGTTAAATGTTTAGCTGAAGGGGTCGAAACCCAGGAGCAGCTCGACTTTTTAGCTAAACATAAATGTGAATTGATGCAAGGGTATTTAACCGGCATGCCTGAGGCCTTACCGTAGTGATTTCATATTATCACTGTATGGCTTTAATAAGCCCATACCGTGATAGAGTATCCAGCTATGTCCAAAGTGACCGCTCCATTTGTATCAGTCATTAACTCACTTGGTGAAGTGTGGTGATGATTGAAGATTATATTGAGATTGTCATTAGCATGCGACTGTCCAAGTTGCACAGTATCTGTAGTAGTTTGTCCACTCAAATTAATCGCTACCAATACACTGTTGTCTGCACTTTGCGAGCGCCAAATTAATACTGAATCATTAGCTTGGCTTAATATTGTTTTAGTTCCTGTTGCTATTTCTGGATAGGCTTGACGAAGGGCATACAAGGTCTGATAAAAAGTATATAGGCTATCACTAGCATTGATCTGTGCTGCAACGTTGGCGGTTGTTGCATTAGCTGACAATCCTCGAAACGTAGTATTACCCGAGGTGAACCCTGCGGTTTGAGAATCATTTGTCCAGCTCATAGGGGTCCGTAACGAGGCATCATCTTGCATATTAGTGGCAGCTGCCATACCAATTTCCTCACCATAATAGGTAAAGGGATTAGCTGATAATAAGATATACGACGCTGCAGCAAGACGATATTGTGTCAGGTTATTATTTAGTTGGTTGGTAACTCGATCACCGGCAAAAAAGTCATGATTAGCTAAAATCAGTGGCATATTCGCTAGGTTATTATCGTTGATGATGCTGATTAGACTTGATTGCACACGTTGCGCTTTTACCGAGTTTATAATTTGATGACCAGCACTAAAGTGAAAGGCTTTTCCGCATGAATTATCTTGTGCAAATTGGGGATAACTACTCGGCGCTTCACATACCATGTATGCATGTGGGTATTGCGTAATAATATCTCGCATAGCCCGCATTACAGTGTGGTTTTGGGCTTGGTCTTCAAGTGCGCCGGGACCGTTTTCCACGAGTACCCCAACGGCATCAAAGCGAAAACCATCTACACCTTTGTTGAGCCAGTAGGCTAAATTAGATTGATGAAAAGCAATCACTTCAGGGTTGAGTAAATTAAAATCAGGCATGCGAGAGGTAAACGCTCCATAGAAATTGCCAGATACACCAGTTCGCCATGGGCTTCTGCCCCATAGAGACCAATTAGTGGGCGCGACATCTCGCCAGATAAACCAATCACGCTTAGGATGATTGGGGCTAGATGCGGAATCGATAAATACCGGATTTTGATAACTTGCATGATTGATCAAATAATCGATGACAATTGCTATGCCTCGTTGATGAGCTTGCTCGAGTAGGCGTTCAAAATCAGCATTAGTACCGTAATCTGATTCAATTTTTCGATAATCTTGGGTTTCATAGCCATGATCATTATCAGAGCTTTCCATAATCGGCATCAACCATAAACCCGTAATGCCTAATGTTTCAAGGTAGTCTAATTGTTCAATTAAGCCATTGATATCACCAATACCATCCCCGTCCGAGTCTTTGTAGCCACGCACATAAATTTCCATAAAATTTGCATTTTTCTGCCAGTTTTGTGGCAATGATGAATTCGGGACGATAACGTCTACAGGGCTCAAATCAATGCTATTAGATGCATTGCCAATTGAGGCTTCAAGCTCATTAAGTGCGGCTCTGGCCGTTTCTTCATCAGCAAAAGGTTCGGCATTGATGCCTGTAATGTTCACGGCAGTATCTTGCACGACCCATATTTGTGTACCAAAAACATCGGGAATAACACGTAAATCATAGGCAGGACTTTTAATATCACCAAAATGCACAATGAAGTTAAAATACTCACTGCCATCAATTATGGGTACTTCAAAGACCGCATAATCGGCTTCAATGCGCGTAAGAGGCCGAGGATTTTGCCACGTCGTTTGGTCTTCGGCGGCAATCGCATTGCCCCATAAATGTAAGCCCCAAATATCGTACTGCTGTGCGGTATGCAAAAAATGGATTTTCATCATAGTTTGCGCAGTCGGTGGAGTCGCCTCTGGTGGCATTGTTTCAGGTGGAGTGGTAACAGGTGGTGTTTTGGCAGGGATACTCGACACAGGGATATTCAGCGAACCGGTATTACTGAGCTCTCCATCGGATACTTGTAAAGCGGCAACATAGGTTCCGTTTTCGGGAACGGTGAAGGTATATTGTGTTGTGGTTACACAGTTTGAGATCGCATCATCAATGGTAACTGCGCCAGTAATCTCGATTGTACAACTCAGATTAGTTTGTTGGTTATCACTGACACGCCAAGATACACTTACTTGACCGTTACTGTTAATACTACGAACAGATAAGTTATCAATATTCGGAGCCGTATTGACCGGCTGAGTTGGCTGACTGGGTTGTGAGGGAGTATTAGTACCACCAGAACCGCCACCGCAGCCAATGAGTGCTAGTAGCAATAATAAACAGCAACTAAATTGATGTATACGCATTGTAAAATTTTTCTTATTATTTTTTACACATAATAATGTCTTATTAAGTAAAAGCAAACATCACTTTTTGAATGGTGCTTATCATCCTGGTTTGTTCTATTGGTTTGGTTATGACATCGTTCATGCCGATAGCTAAAAATGCCTTATGTCTTGCGGCAAAAGCTTCTGCAGTTAATCCTATGATCGGGATACTTGCGAGGCGTTTATCTGGCAATGCTCTTATTTGTTTTGTCGCTTCTTCACCATCCATAATGGGCATATGAATATCCATGAGTACCAAGTCAAATTGATGCGCTTGAACCGCTGCGACGGCATCTTGTCCATTAATCACAGATATTACGCGATAGCCATTTTGTTCCAACATATGTTGTGCCACCATGGTATTGATTTCATTATCTTCTACTAACAATATGGTTAGGGGTTTTATTGACGCTTTATCAATAGGTTGTGGTAAAACTTGTGTAGTTATAGGATTTTCACTGATGCCAATGTCGACAGGTACAATTACGGTAAACGTAGAGCCTTCGTTAATTTTACTGGTGACGCTTACGGAGCCATCTAATAGTGTTAAGATTTTTTTGACGATGGTTAGACCTAAGCCTGTGCCACCATAATTGCGCGTGGTAGAACTGTCAGATTGGGTGAAAGATTCAAACACTGCATCTAATCTTGATTCTTCTATTCCTATTCCAGTGTCTTGCACGGAGATACAAAATTGATGAGGTTCGTTTTTGAGAGAGTCATTCGTGTCTAAGGCATCAATGGTTTCGCCATTTTTGACTACTGGAGGTGCGAGTTTCATTGAAATATGGATAGAGCCTTGCACGGTAAACTTAACCGCATTACTTACCAAATTAAATAATATTTGGCGTAACCGAACAGGATCCGAATAGATATAGGTCTGTTCATCAATGTCACAATTGCAATATAATTGGGTGCCATTTTCGAGAGCTAACTTCGCAAAAATCACCTCTAAAGTTTGCATTAACTCGATTGGATAGACGGGAGCATGCTCAATGGCTAGTTTTCCGGATTCAATCTTCGATAAATCCAGTACGTCATTGATGACTGATGATAATGTTTGGCTGGATTTGAGTAAGGCATCAACATACTCATGTTGTGCAGAAGTTAACGTCGTATTATTTAGCAGTTGTGCCGATCCAATGAGTCCATTGAGAGGGGTTCTTATTTCATGGCTAATCGTGGCCAAAAAATCATTTTTAGCGCGATTGGCAGCTTCTATTTTTTTGATGCTATCTTCTATTTCTAAAGACATAAAAGTTAATTCATCAGCCAAATCGGATAATTCATCTTGGCTAGCAAATGCAATAGGGATATGTTTTTTGGTTTGTGAAATGACTTGAGTGGCTTCTTTGAGCTTTTTAACACGTCCAATAATGACTCGGTTACTGATCCACCACAATACTAATGAGCCAAAAAGAGATGTAAAAATAGTAGCAAAAACGGTAATTATTCGCAGTTGATTAATTGGCTGAGCGATAATATCCACCGATTCAGTAACGAATATTTTCCATTCCCAATATGCAAAATAAAAACCTGAAAATAATCGTTGTTGGTTATTGTCGGCGTAAGTGCCTGAAAAAAATATTTTATCTTTAGGCCAATAGATATTGGTTAAAGAGGATGCGATTGTTGAGGGGGTGGAGGTATAAACTAATTTTCCTGATGGTTGGTGAACGATATGAAATGATTTACCGGTTTCTTGCTGCAACTTGGTGAGCTCTGTAAACACTTCATTTTGATACGCCGTTTTAAAGGATTCGATTTCAGCTAATCCAGATTGAATGAGTAGCTCTACCCTATCTTTTACAATGGATTGGGTAACTTGACGAGTGAGCATTTCCAGTAAATATATTTCTCGTTCTTGGGTGTGTTGTTTGGCTAGATAATAAGATAAAAACCCCAAAGAAGAGATAGTCACTATCAATATTGGAACAAATAGTAAAAGTAGCTTTTGGGTTAAGCGCACAACAACATCCTTGTATTAATGGTAAACATGGTTTTTAGCTAAACTAAGCACTGATGATGGAAATACAATATTCAAATCTAAGGCGGTAGTGACATTCAAGGCGACAATAAAGCGTTTAGATTGACTAATGGGATAAGCATTTGGAGGCATTCCTTGCAAAATTTTATGGGAAATAATCGCTGTAGAACGACCTATGATATATTCATCACACATTACCCCAAACATAGCGCCTTGTGCGACGACACGCTCGTCTTCTGAAAATATAAATGGGGTCAGAACCGAATTTTGAATCACATCATATAGTTCAAGATCGTGGGCGGCAGGCCCAACTGCAATCCATAATACATCTATCTTATCGCGAAAGCGCTGTAACTGTGTCACGATACGGGATTGGTTTGTGGTTTGAGCGCCTTGACCAGTAGCTAATTTAAATTTAATTGGAATGAAAGTAAATTGAGGGAAATCTAGTGCTGCACGGGTAATTTCCTTATGCGCTAACATGGACGAAGGGTAATCTGAATATATTAATCCAATACGTAATGGAGTAGTGGTCATTTGAGATAATAAGTGTAATTTGGTTTTGGTCGCAATGACGTGTGCGATCCCTGTTATGTTTAATGTGCTAGTTTGCTCCATCGCATCGACTACTCCAGCCGCAACGGGATCGCTAACCACCATAAATTGCATTGGAATATTATGTAATTCGGCAGTTGCAACTAGTGCTTTAGTGGCGACGGTAGCAATACTCAGTATCAGTGATAATGGCGGCCCATTGGTTAATTGTTGCGTAATTAACGAAGTCGCTTTGTCCATGCTACCTTGAGCATTCGCGGTAATAAAATTGAAATCAACATTAGGCATGAGCTGGGAAAGCTCAGCTTGAAACACCTCACTGGATTGTTGAATTAATGGCAACTCCATCGTTTCTAAAATAAAGATATTCATACGGATATTTTTTTGGGGGGCAGTCGTTAATTCTGCAGCGGATCCTGTCGCAGCTACTGTCGAAAACGCAAAAAGTAAACCTACACAACATAGTATATTTTTGATACAAGACAACACATTAACTCCCCAAAGCAACAATAAAGTATATAATTTAATCTCTAATGTTCAGATTTAAATGAATTATAATTGAGTATAGTAGTAAATTATTTATGTGTAACTAAGCATTCAAGATATCATTAAGCGAAAGATAATTGCGAGAAGGATTTACAAGTGACCAAATATAGAACAATGAATCAATACGTGGCGCTAACATTTTGTTCATTGATCCTGATAGGGTGCGGTGGCAGCGCAACGAGTCCAGTACCACCTATTATTGATGAAACCATTGAACCTAGTGTACCTCAAATCGTTCCGCCTAAAATTAGCGCTGCTAAATTGAAGCCAGCAAATACTGAATCATTTTCGCAATCAGTTAAAAATGGCATCTTTTCCAATTATGATAACAATGCAAGGGTTAACACGCCGACTTCTCCGTCTATTAGCCAATCCGATAGCTTGGCGACGCCTAGTAGTGAGTCTTTTTCGCAAACGATCACCCAAGAAATCGGTGTAGACGAAATGGATATTATGAAATTTGATGGTCAATACTTGTATGTAGTTGAGCGAAACATTCAGGCTATCACTAATGCCAAACTGCCAAATGTTGATGCATTATCACCGATGCCGACAGTGCAGCAGATGGACACACAGATTCGTATTTTAGCTAAACAACCTGACGATAGCTTACAGGAACAAGCCGCTATTGTTGTGTTAAAAAATAACGCGATGAATTATACCTATTTACGCGGAATGTACTTGCATGATGATCAATTAGTGGTCTTAGGAGAGGGCTACGGAGGCAATGATTATCTCGCTAACAATAGTATTTGGTGGGGTGGTCAGAGTCAGTTTATGGTTGAGTTATTTGCGATGAACAACCCAGCTGAACCAGTCTTGACCAATCAGATAACAATCGATGGATACTTGGTTAGTTCCAAGCGTATCGATAATCAATTATTGTTGGTAAGCTCATATATGCCCCAGATTACAAATTTTAATGGCTTGGGTAATAGCGACGCACAAAGGCTCGCCGGTTATAACACAATCCAAGAAACACCAATAAATGACTTAATTCCAACAATGACACTTAGCACTGATCCTGAATCAGTCTCAGCGAGTCAACCGTTATTTTTACCACAAGATTGTTATATTCCAGAAAATGCGACAACACTTGATAGTACGCTTGGGATGATTATCTTAACGATGATCGACTTAGAGGATCCAACCCAGCGTTCAATAAAATGTATCAACGGACAATATGACGACGTATATGTCACCACTGATGCAGTTTTTGTGCATGGTAATACAACCGAATATAATGATGTGGGTGAAATGCTAAATCAACACACTGTCGTGCATCATTTTGCGCTAGCAACTGAACAATTTACATATAATGGAACGGTTGAGTTAGCTGGCACGTTAGGCTGGTCGTTACCTAATTTACGCTTAAGTGCTAATGATAGCCATTTGCGCGCGGTAACCACTAAATTTATGAACGATCCGGCAGATCGTTTTGATCACGAATTGCATGTTGTCTCGCTAACCGCACAAAATAATCAGCTTAGTGTGGTTGCTTCACTGCCGAATGATAATGCACCTAATGAACTAGGCAAACCTAATGAAGATATCAGAGCGGTACGCTATTTCGGAGATAATGCCTACATGGTCACATTTGAGCAAATCGATCCGTTGTATGTGATTGATGTGTCCAATCCCATTTTGCCGGTGGTAACTGGCGAACTAGAGATGCCAGGCTATTCATCGTACCTGCATCCGATCAATGATAATTTCATTTTAGGGATTGGTCAAAATGTCCCTGTAGGTGGATTTGACCAGCCGCCTGCATTGTCAGGTGCCGATGAGTTTGGTGCAAAAGTGGCGTTATTTGATGTCTCTGGTACACCGCGTATTGTCGACGAATATATTTTTGCAAATGGCTATTCGCCAGCTGAGTTTGATTATCATGCGCTGACGTATTTACCACAATCTGACACCGAGTTTTTGTTTGCGATGCCGATGCAAAGCTGGACTATGACTGATGATGTGTGGGGAGAAGACAATCGTTTGGAACTGTTTCAAGTCGATCTTACTGGTAATGCAAGTATGACAAATGAGTTAAGGGTGACGACACCTAATACACTGAATCAGTATTATGGCGCATGGGAAGACCGTGCAGTGGTCATAGGAGATGTAATTTATTATGTCAAAGCGAGCCAAGTATGGCAAACTAGGCTTAGTAATACCGCTATAGTGAATGGTCCTTATTAATACCCTTATGTCTTTTTTAGTTAAGTTAGCTACATTTGTTGCGGTTACGTTATTGTGTGTACATTTTTTAGTGTTACAAGAACATCCACGAGTATCCGTGTCTTCAGCGCAGCAAGTTGATCAAGCTCAAAGTGTCAATGATCTGATTTACGACTTGTCGAAAATATTTAAAGAGCGTCATGTCGGTCATAATGTTGCCGTTAGCCAAGCCCAGGCACAAAGCTTACTCGGCTTTATGCAACGCGCGATGCCTAAATTTAACGGTACAATAGATTTCACCCAATATGGCGGTGAAATGCACATGAGTATTTTGCTAGAAAAGTGGTTTATTCCCCGTTATGTCAATATTTCGATGCAGCTTGCAAGTAGCCAAGATATTGATATTACTCATCTGTCGGTCGGTCGCATCCCTCTACCTGGTAATGTGCTATTAAAGTTAATCAGCTGGATGGTAAATACCTACACGGATAGTCAAATTGCATCTCAAGCGCAAACACAAATTGACACACTTGCGTTCAGTCAACGCCAAGCGATGGTTTCTGTGCTGCCGATGCATGACTTCTTAACGGAATTGAAATTAGTCAGGGAACGGATTGATTTTGGTGGGGATAATAGCTTAGAGATCCGTATCAGTTATTATCTTGGCTTTTTGATGAATGTTCAAAGCATCCCTAAATCGAATAATACGTCATTGTCGGCATATATTCGGGAGTTGATGCTTGAAGCTCAGATCCAAAGTCAGCCAGATACGGCACACTTAGAAAATGAGGCAGCGATCCTTGCTTTGGCAATCTATGCCGGTAGCTCACGTTTTGCGAATTTTGTGGGACTAGCGCCTCCATTAGCCAAAGATGTGTTGTATGGTGACTTTATGCCGAAGCTTGCTAAGCGCACAGATCTATCGCAACACTTTATTTTTTCTGCAGCGATAAAATTACTTTCAGATCAAGGCGTGACCGTCGCAATTGGCGAGTTCAAAGAATTAATGGATAGAGTAGTCAGTGGCAGTGGTTATAGCTTTGTGGATTTGGCAGCAGATAAGGCGGGCGTCAAGTTTGCGGATTATCTGACTGATCCTGATACGGCTAAAGCTGGACAAAGTAATTTGTCGATTGCGAGTAATGAGTCAGTGTTTTTTCCTCAAGTTATGGATTTACCTGAGGGCCTGAAAACCGATGCGTTTAAACAGACCTTCAAAACAGTCGATTCACCTGAGTACCAAGTGATGATAGACGAAATCAAAGGTCGTGTGGCGCGCTTACCTTTATACCAATTTTAATAGTACCATTCTAATTAGCATAGAGATCCTATCAAGAAGCTAAAATTAGAGGAGCAGGTGTCGGGTTACAATTACAACGTAGCCTTAAATTGTGTCAAGGTAGATAGCAGCGCCTCGATTTGTTGCACAATCACAACCAATTCTGGTTGCAAATCACTTACCGCAACCGCATTAAAATCATGTGCCAAAAAGGTATCCATGTTCGCTGCAACTTCTTGTACATAAGGTTCAAAGCGTTTTGCGCGGGTCGTGAATGGACTGTTGTCAGCGAAAATCGTCGCGAACTTACCTTTGCCCTGTTGTTGCAGTTGATTTAAAGCTGCATCGGCATCGATGGATTTACGATAAATGAGTTGAAGGTTGTCTTTTAGTTTGTCGAGAACGTTTTGCATATAATAATTACTAAATTTCTAAAAATATGAGTAAAGTTTATCACAAGATTGCCGTTAAATTGATACATGATTTTTTATGCGGCGTTGATAGGATAGAAAATGAACATTGATTCTCAAGCGGTATCTCCAAGTATCCAAGCCCAGTTGGATGTCAAGGCGGCAAAGATGTCGAATGATCAAATTGCCCAACAAGGGCAACAGGCCATCACTCTGATCCAAGGGGTGGGTGAGAGCGCCAAATTAGCAAATGTTATTCCAGATTTTGCGACTTCGTCGGGAAACTACATAGATGTGTATGTGTAATCTACTCTATGTTAGTTAGCAGAATCATATAGCCCTAAATCTATGGGCGTTTTACTCGCTTCTCCGCCAATCTCTCGCACTAATTTAGGTATCATATATCCAGATTGTTTGGCGATGACATCTTGCATAATGGCAACAGCGCGTTCATCCGAAATAGCAAAGTGTGCAGCACCTTGTACTCTATCAAATAAATGCAAATAGTATGGTTGGATACGATTGCTAAACAACGCCTCGTTTAATGCTATTTGAGTATCACTTGAGTCATTTATCCCGCGCAACATGACCGCTTGGTTTAACACGCTCACCCCAGCTTGAATAAGTAACTCAACCTTGTCTGCTAACTCAACAGAAATCTCTTGTGGATGATTAATGTGCAATACCATAATGATTTGCTGTTGTGCTTGGTGACACAGCTGAACAAATTGTTCAGTGATACGATAGGGCAACACGACAGGCAGGCGAGAATGAATGCGCACTCGTTTAACGTTAGGTATTAGGTTTATTTGTTGCAGCATCCAGCTCAAGTAGTCATCATTCGCCATCAAAGGATCACCACCAGAAAGAATAACTTCATCAATATTGGGGTCAGAGCCAATTTGTTTGAACACCTCTAACCAATCGGCTTTATTATTATGGTGATCGCCATAGGGAAAGTGTCGCCGAAAGCAGTAACGACAGTTGACCGCACAGCCGCCACGCACCATCAGCAATACACGATTATGATATTTATGCAACATACCTTGCTCGGAGCTTTGCTGTTCCTCTAATGGGTCAGTCGAAAAATCAGGATCAACAATAAACTCATCTGCAACCGGCATTACCTGTTTAAGTAGAGGATCATTGATATCGTTCGGAGTCATTAAATCAGCAAAAAAACGCGGTACACGCAGCGCAAACAAATCACGTGCTTGGTTGTCTTTGGTAAATGCTTGAGCATCAAATCCAAGGTAGGTGAGCAATGATTCTGGTGAATTAAAGCTATTTGCTAATTCTTTTTGCCAGTTTGGGTCTACAGGGTTCTGTTTTTTGTTTATGTTTTTGTGTATATTGTGCACCGTTAAACCAATCATTTAGTGAGATTAGAGGAATTATGGCGAATTTTAGCACCAATGAGTTCAAAGCAGGACTAAAAGTTATGCTTGATGGCGAACCATGTAACATTTTAGAAAACGAATATGTTAAACCAGGTAAAGGTCAGGCTTTCAACCGCGTTAAAATTCGTAAATTAGTTTCGGGTAAAGTCCTAGAAAAAACGTTCCGTTCTGGTGAGTCTGTCGAAGGCGCTGACGTAATGGATACTGAACTATCGTATTTATATAACGATGGTGAGTTTTGGCATTTTATGAATAACGAAACGTTTGAGCAAGTTGCTGCTGATGAAAAAGCACTTGGTGATACCGTTAAATGGTTAGTTGAGAATGATTTATTTACGATCACATTGTGGAACGGCACACCGATTGTTGTTACTCCGCAAAACTTCGTAGAACTAGAGATCACTGAAACTGATCCAGGCCTTAAAGGTGATACTGCGGGTACTGGTGGTAAGCCTGCTACTTTAGCAACGGGCGCGGTAGTTCGTGTGCCACTATTTATCCAAACGGGTGAAGTGATCAAAGTTGATACGCGCAGTGGCGAATACGTTTCTCGCGCTAGCAAATAAGCATTATCAACAATGAAAAATAGTCGGTGTCAGATAGCAGAAACGCCTGTTTGGCAGATGCAAATCACACCGACTAATTTGCGCCTTCGCGCGCAACTATTGGCTCGTATCCGGGCCTTTTTTACCAACAAAAACGTCACCGAAGTCGATGTGCCAGTACTAAGCCATAACGGTGTTACTGATCCTTACCTCGATAATTTTGTGACTCAGTTAACCCTAGGTCAAACCTCTACATCTTTATACTTACAAACCTCCCCTGAATATGCGATGAAACGCATGTTAGCTAGCGGTTCTGGCTGTATTTATTATTTGGGAAAAGCGTTTCGACATGAAGGGGCAGGGCGCCAGCATAATCCTGAATTTACTATGCTAGAGTGGTATCGCATTGGCTTTGACGATCGCGCACTGATGCATGAGATTGACGAGCTATTGATGGATGTGCTGTCTGTGGCAAGTGCTGAGTATCTGAGTTATCACGCGGCATTTTTGCATTATGTTGATTTGGACATTAATACGGCATCGCACGATGAGTTAATCACTGCGCTAGCGATGGACTTTCATTATGATATCCAGCAAGCATCCCGTGATCATGTGTTGCAACTGTTATTTAACATCCACATCGAACCGAAAATAGGAAAAGAACGTCCGTGTTTTATTATTGATTTTCCTGCATCACAAGCTGCACTTGCCAAAATTAGCTCGGCTGATCCGCGTTATGCACATCGTTTTGAAGTGTATTTTAAAGGCATAGAGCTAGCCAATGGCTATTGGGAATTAACCGATGCACAAGAGCAATCCCGGCGTTTTGCTGCGGATAATGTAATTCGTGAGGCCGAGGGGGCAGTGCAAGTCGTCCCTGATCCACGATTGATTGCTGCATTAACCCATGGTTTACCAGAATGTGCGGGTGTTGCACTAGGGGTTGATCGTTTGTTTATGCTCGCTCAAAATTTGGATTCAATTGAAGATACTTTGGCATTTCCATTGCCTAGAGCTTAATGGCTAATGCCTCAGAGCATAATTGCTAAAAGCCTAATAGCGGCTATTTTCCCCTATTTGCAAATAACACTCCACTAATAACAAATTAGTTAAACACCACTTCGGGTAATATTTGCGCTTTAAGTAACAAGACCGGCTCGATAGGTACATCTGGTGCACGCAAATTCATGCTGTATTGAGTTTCTACTTCACTGATCGCATCCAATACCTCACTACCTTCAGAGACATAACCAAAGACCGTATAGCCCCAATTACGGCCTGGATCTAATGATGGTGTATCACGCATATTAAAATAAAATTGACGCGTGGCAGAATGGGGATCAGTTTGACGTGCCATTGCGATGGTGTAAGTTTCGTTTTTGAGACCGTTTCCAGATTCATTAAAAATAGTACCAAGAGAAGGTTTAGGTTCAAACTCAGCGGTGTAACCGCCGCCTTGCACTACAAACCCAGGGATCACGCGGTGAAAAATGGTATCTTCATAACTGCGCAGATCCACATATTTCAAAAAATTATTCACGGTTATTGGTGCTTTACGACGATCTAGTTCAACGACAAACTCGCCCATTGAGGTAACCAGTTTTACTTTAGGGTAATAGTTATCAGGTTGGATTTGTGAGCCGTCTTTTGTCGCTTGCGCCTTAGCTGCCGCGTCTACGCTAGTGGCGCTAATTAACATTGCACAGGCACACAACAACCAAATCGTTGTAAGCAGTGATTTAATCGAGTAATGCATGATCCTTTCCCTAAAAGTTAGTCGTTGCGCTGCAACTAATTTGGTTTATTTTGAGCTTTTATACGTCGATAAAATACTAAATTTAGCATTCGTTGCGATTACAGTAAAACCACCAAAGCGTTTTTGCAACATATTGCCATAGGGCAAATGACGATTGCCAATGATCCTAAGTTCGCCGCCGTGGCGCAGTACAAATTTAGCATCTTTGAACATTTGCCATGCGATATGATCGGTCACTGCGTTTTGTTGGTGAAATGGTGGGTTACAAAGAACGAGATCAACATGTGACACATCGACATTTTTCAGCCCATTAGCCACGATAAAATCACACTGAGATAACTGTTCAGGGAAGTTTTCTTGGACATTTCGTTTAGCACTGGCGACAGCCATGTAAGACTCATCGACGAAGGTAACTCTAGCATTGGGTGCTTCAGCTAATACGCTACAGCCAATGACGCCATTACCACAACCTAAATCGACAACGTGTTCACCACCGACCGGCGGCAGATGTTGCATCAAAAAACGTGCACCAATATCTAAATGCAGACGCGAAAACACATTTGGAAGATGACTTAAGGTTAAATCCGGCTTGGTAATGTCCCATGAATTCCATTCATTATGCTCTGGCGGGGTTAGCTCAGCATCATAAGTGCCAATGACTAAGCGAGATTTTTTAACGGCTAATGACGTATGACAAGGACCTACAATTTGGTTGAATAATTGCTGTACATTTTTAGTGACTGTGGGGAGTTTTCCACCTGCAATAATGACGGTATCAGTATGCACACATTGGCGCAGTTGATGTAACTGATATTCTAACAATGCTAGATTTTTTGGGAGCTGCATGACAACCAAATCAAATTGGAAAGGTAATGCATCAGTGCTAGCGATAAATTCAACGCTATCGACGTCTAATTCATTTTTAAATAGGTTATTACGGCAACCAAGTTGTGATACATGAGAATCACTAATGTGGACGGGATTAAATTGATGAAATGCGCAAGTCAACGCACCAAAATCGTCATTAAAGATTGCCACACGTTGCGCTTGGGTAATCGACTCAAGTAATGCCGCATGATTATTTTGCACATAGGATATGATATATTCGTCAGCAGCATCCCATGCTTGTAGTGATTTATGCTGGTGTTCTTCTGGATAGCGAACCAGTTGGTGTGCGCCTCGGGCATGGGTAAAATCAATGTTCAAAATTTTCTCAATACGTAATAGGTTGTTATGCAATTATTTGATACACCACAAATCGACATGCTTGATGCGGATGTACAATATTACCCTAACTGGCTAGGTATCAATGACGCGGATGTATTTTTTGCGCAACTGAAACAGAACCTGTCCTGGTCACAAGATTATATCAGAATTTATGGCCGTGACGTAAAAATCCCTCGCTTACAATGTTGGATGGGCGATCCTGACGCGACTTATACATACTCTGGGTTACTGATGACGCCGCTAGCGTGGGCAGAGCCGGTGCTCAAGATCAAAGCGTATTGCCAACAAGAAACCGGACACGCTTTTAATTCAGTGTTAGCTAATTGGTATCGAGATGGCCAAGATAGTATGGGGATGCACAGTGATGATGAACCTGAACTGGGCTCACAACCTGTGATTGCATCAGTTACCTTAGGCGAGCCACGCAAGTTTATATTCAAACATAAGCAATTAGGCACTAAACATGAAATCCCATTAGCGCATGGCAGCTTGCTTGTCATGCGAGGAGATACACAGCAGTATTGGCAACATGGGATCAATAAAACAAAGCGTGCGATTGATGATAGAATTAACCTGACGTTTAGGCATATACGCTCAACAATATAAAAAATAGGAATATTATGACAATCCACCAACAGCTGATTGATAAACTTACCGCAGCATTTAACCCGCTGGCTTTATATGTTGAAAATGAAAGCCACATGCATAACGTTGCGCCTGGTTCAGAAAGTCATTTCAAAGTGACTATCGTGAGTGATGAATTTGATGGTAAGCGCTTAATCGCTTGTCACCGTATGGTAAACAATGTTTTAGAAGATGAGTTAGCGAATGATATTCACGCATTAGCCATTCATACTTATACGCCAGAGAAATGGGAGAGTGTAGATGTCATACCCACCTCGCCCAATTGTATGGGCGGGTCGGGTAAATAAGACTAGTTTTCGATTTGTGTAAAAATTGCTTCTAGACTGAGGCCTTGATGACCTAGCATATCTTTTAGACGACGCAGTGCTTCTACTTGAATTTGACGCACTCGCTCTCGGGTTAAGCCAATTTCAGCACCTACATCCTCAAGCGTAGAGGGTTCATAGCCCATTAATCCAAAACGACGAGCAAGCACTTCTCTTTGTTTGGGATTGAGCTCTTGTAGCCAGCGCACAATACTCGATTTGATATCGTTATCTTGTACTTCTTCTTCTGGGCCAAAACTGTTTTCATCCGCAATTACATCAAGCATCGCTTTGCCATCACTATCAGGCCCTGCAGAAGTATCGACAGATGTGATGCGTTCGTTCAAGCGCAGCATTTTAGTCACATCTTCGGTTGGAATATCCAGCGCTTCTGCGATTTCTTCAGCGGTAGGTTCATGGTCTAATTCTTGTGATAATTTACGTGCGGTACGCAAATATACATTGAGTTCTTTGACTACATGGATAGGTAAGCGAATGGTACGCGTTTGATTCATGATCGCGCGTTCGATGGTCTGTCTGATCCACCAAGTAGCATAAGTTGAGAAGCGAAAGCCACGTTCAGGATCAAATTTTTCAACCGCACGGATCAAGCCCAAATTTCCTTCTTCGATCAGGTCAAGCAGTGCTAAACCGCGGTTTTTATAGCGACGTGCTATTTTGACCACCAAGCGTAAGTTACTGACAATCATGCGCTCACGGGCACGTTCATCGCCTTTTAAGGCTTTGCGGGCATAGAGGACTTCTTCTTCGGCACTCAGTAAGGGGGAAAAGCCGATTTCACCTAAATATAATTGGGTTGCATCTAAGTTTTTTTGGACATCTTCAGCAACATTAAAATCATCGAATACGTCAGTTTCAGCTGTTGCTTCTTCTTCGTCTGGATATAAATCGTTGTTGTTTAATTCATTAGATGAACTGTTATCAATTGCACTAATAGTGTTTTTATTGGCACGACGCTGTTGCGTGAGACCTTGCGTTTTAATCACATTGTCACGTGACGGCGCATCGACTTTAGCATCATGATTGGATATGTGTGGGGCAGCATCGAGTGCTACGACTTCATCTTTTTTTTGACCCATTAGAACTTCTCCTGTCTAAAACGGAACGGTTATACTTCTCCTCCTAACTTCCATATTTTTTTATTATTATTGTTTGGGCAAATATTTCAGTGGATCAAGAGATTTCCCGTTGTAGCGGATCTCAAATCTGAGTTTTGCACTATTAGTTCCCGAGTCACCCATTACGGCAATTGGCTGTCCAGCTTGGACAATATCCCGTTCTTGAACTAATATTTTATTATTATGTGCATACGCACTCAAAAAATGGTCCGTATGCTTAATGATAACCAGGTTTCCATAACCTCTAAGGGCGTTACCGCTATAAACGACTTTACCCTCGGCTGCTGAGACGACCGGTGTACCTATGGCATTTGCAATTTCTATGCCTTTGATACCCGCTTCAGCGGTTGAAAACGTACCAACAATAGTTCCTTTTGTCGGCCAAACCCAACGTTTTACACGTTGAGGTAGTATAGATTCAGATACCTTTTTAGTCTCTGATTTATGTTTACTACGATACACCGACTTATTATTCTGTGCAACTGTCTTTCTGCTAGGAGGCTTCGCAGTTGTATCTTTTGTATCGGCTACAATGGGTGCTTGTTTAACGCTTTTCTTGACTAAATTAAGCTTCTGTCCTACTCCAATAGCATATGGCTCTTTGAGGCCATTGTTTTGCGCTAACATTTGATAATCCAAACCATACAACCAAGCAATCCCATACAGGGTTTCACCTTCTTGCACTTGGTGTGTATCAGCATTATCCCAAGGACTGGTTTCTTGTACTTGAGTATTGATTTTTATCACCGGTGCAGGTGCAGTTCTGCCTGCACATCCAGTGACTAAAATCAGACTACTAATGGCTGCCATAAGGCAACAAAAGCGACGCATTTTAAGAGATATTAACAACATACTATCGGTCTTATCTTACAAGTAAGTAAGCGATAACGGCAAAAATAACGACTGCCCAACCCAATACTTCGACATATTGACGTAATTTAGCTTCCATTCGAGCTCCACCCCAGTACATTAATGCCGAAACTAAGAAAAAACGACAACCGCGCCCAATAAATGACGCTATGACAAAAGGCACAAACAACATCCCTAAAACACCTGCACTAATAGTGAAAACTTTATACGGAATAGGAGAGAAGCCTGCGATAAATACCACCCACACGCCGTATGCTTCAAACCATGTCGTTGCTATTGCTAGTTTATTTTCATAACCCATACTAGCAATAATCGGCGCGATTAATGAATCAAATGCTAAGTACCCTAAGAGGTAGCCAGCCATGCCTCCAAGTACCGATGCGAGGGTACAGATAAATGCATACCACCACGCTTTTTCTGGTTTGGCTAGCGCCATGGGTGCAAGCATGACATCTGGTGGGATCGGAAAAATCACCGATTCAGAAAAACTCAATCCCGCTAAATATTTTTCTGCGTGAGGGTGTTTAGCCCAATGTAGACAGGTGTCGTATAAATAAGTAAATAATTTCACAGAAGATCTCCAGGAACAAGTGGTACAAATTTCACTGTTTCAATAATTTGATGGGTAAAGGTATCACCGTCACGTTGATACAAATATAACTGTTGTTCGGTTTCGCCAACGGGAATTAACAAACAGCCTCGGTCTGACAGCTGTGTGAGCAGTTTTTCGGGAAGTGTAGCAGCCGCAGCGGTAACAATAATGCCGTCAAATGGACCTTTAGCTGACCAACCCTGCCATCCATCGCCATGTTTCAGTGAAAAGTTGTAACAATCAAGATGTTGCAAGCGTCGCCTAGCTTGAAATTGCAGTGCTTTAATGCGTTCGATACTAAACACATGAGTAAATAATTGCGTCAGCACTGCGGTTTGAAAACCCGATCCAGTTCCTATTTCAAGGATTTGAGGTGCTTCTATGTCCTGATTGAGCATGTGTTGGCGTAAAATCGCGCTCATTCGGGCTACAGTATAAGGTTGTGATAACGTTTGCCCTTGACCAATGGGTAAGGCATTGTTTTCAAATGCTTTATGCGATAGTGTCGGAGGCAAAAATAACGTGCGGTCAATATTGCCCATCACATTTAATACCTGCTCATCGTCGACCCCTAACTCGCGGATACTATCGATTAGTTGTACTGCTTTTCTTAACATGGGTATGCTACCTAAATTACGTCTTGGGCTGAGTGGCATCAAGCCATTGTGTTAATGTATTCAATCCTTGATGGTCAGTCATATCGATACTGATCGGTGTGATTGATACTTGGCGTTGGTTTAACGCATAAAAATCCGTCCCTGCACCGGCATCTTGTTCTGGACCTAAACGTCCATACCAAAAAATATCACGTCCAAACGGATCTTGGGTTTTAACCATGTTTTCGGCTTTATGTCGCGAACCTAATCGAGTAATTGCCCAGCCATTAAGTTCGTCATAGGCGACATTGGGTATGTTGATATTTAAAATTTGGTGAGCATTGAGAGGCAGTGATGATAACTTATCGAGTAATGCTAATAGCACTTTACCAGCCGTTTCAAACTGCCAATCTTCATGACCATCCATTGACACTGCAAGTGCTGGAAAACCTAAATGCCGTCCTTCAGTTGCCGCTGCCACTGTACCCGAATAAATCACATCATCACCTAAATTAGGACCATGATTGATTCCCGAAATAACAATATCAGGTTGAGGAAATTGATGCGTATTGACGCCTAATTGTACACAATCAGAGGGGGTACCATTGACCGAGTAAAACCCATTTTCAAGTTGCGTTAAGCGTAATGGTTGGTGCAAAGACAACGCGTTACTAGCACCTGAACAATTACGGTCTGGTGCTATCACTGTCACATTATGGCGGGTCGACAAAGCTTGGTATAACACCTGTATACCTGCGGCAAATGCACTGTCGTCGTTACTGAGTAATATATTCACAATGGTCCTTGTATAGAGTTTACGCGTCCAACCAGATAATAATATGTCCGATATGTTATGTATGTTTCATGTATACCCTACGTGTGCCTTATGTATGAGTTATGCAGCATTCGCGCAAGACGGATGTTGCAAAACAGCCAACGGGTAACGTGAAACTGATAGTTAATGTCGTATCATCGATGATCTGTGTGGTGATGTCTTGTGGTAACAAATGCAGTGATCGACGTTCTTGTTTAAGACCGAGCAAGGCTAATGATTCACAGATTTGCGGATACGATATGGCTAATTGCGATTCCAATGCCAACGCAACATCTTGCGCAGCTAAAGTACCTTGACCCCATAGCGGTGCAGACAAGTCGACATCATGTTCGTTAAAGCGTTGTTGCAATGATGCTAATTCAGCATGCTGTGCAATAAAATAACTATTGCTACCGGTCAGCATCACGACATCTCCGGCTAGAATGGTTTGTTCAGTGCCAGATTGGATACGTTGTGACACACAGACGTTAAATAACCAGCTGCGTAACGCCGATATTGCTACTGAGCGTTTGTTACGGTTTTTTATCTTTCCACCAGTAAATAACTGCTCGGCAAGGATTAAATTGCCACCGACTTTGGTTTGTTGCTGTTGTTGTTCATCTAAAAAACGGACTTCACCAAAGCGCTGTTGACCATAATAATTAGGTACACCAGTTTTTTCTATCGCTGCTAATTTATCTATAATTGCTTGAATATCACTGACTTCTCGCAACGTGATGATAAATTGATTGTGTTTTAACACTCCGGTACGAAGTTTTTTATCGTGACGCGTGACTTGCAAGATCTTAACGCCACCTAGCGTAAACTCATCCCAAGCAAACGCTTTTTTGCCGGGACAGTGAATACCAAACCATTGTGTCGATGTGGAAAACTTATCTTTGCGCCCTGCATAGGTAACATTTCTCAAAGGCAACTGCGTGAAACTGGCAAATTGTTCAGCAACATACGCGGTATTTAATCCGGTTTTCTCCACTTGCACAAAAATATGCTCTCCTGCACCAGTGGGCGTAAATCCTAAGACTTCATTGACTTTAAAATCACTTAATTCACGTTTAAATGCTGCCGTCGCCGTTGGCAGTGTGTATTGATAAGCAAAGTTGAGATCGGGGTACGAGGGAAAGCTTAGGCTATCTTTTAGGAGGCTCATTATTGGGATATATCCGTTGCTTTTTGCACGATCACAACCGCATGGGTTGCTATGCCTTCTTTTCGACCTGTATAACCAAGGCGTTCGGTTGTTGTCGCTTTAACATTAATATTGTCAATAGACGTACTAAGCACATCTGCAATATGTGCGCGCATATTATCAATGTGCGGTGCCATTTTTGGAGCTTGGGCCACAATCGTAATATCGGCATTGCCAATGCTATAACCTTTTTGCTTTACCAAGGTGTAAACATGCAGCAATAATGCAGAGCTATCAGCGCCTTTGAATGCTGGATCGGTATCGGGAAAATGTTTACCTATATCGCCTAACGCGACTGCACCTAGTAAGGCATCACATAATGCATGCAGCACGACATCGCCATCTGAATGGGCAATCAGTCCGCAATCATAAGGAATCGTTTGACCCGCTAAAATAAGTGGATCGGTGCCACCAAACTTATGCACATCAAACCCATGACCTATTCGAATATTCATGACAATCGACCTTGTTGGGTTAAATAAAATTCTGCCAAAGCGAGATCCTCGGGCATTGTTATCTTAATATTGCTGGCATGCCCTTGCACGAGTTTAACGTGATAACCGGCATGTTCCATCGCGGAGGCTTCATCCGTGATTGTCAGGTTTTGTTGTTGTGCTCGCTCGATAGCATCCTGTAACACTTGAGAGTTAAATAACTGAGGAGTTAACGCATGCCATAACGTTTCACGATCTACGGTTGTGCCAATAGTGTGTGAGCCAAGTTCTGTTTGTTTCATCGTATCAATCGCGGGTTTAGCTAAAATTGCGCCATCAACAGTTGCGCCATTAACCGATAGTTCATCAATAGTGGCTAAGAGCTTATTGATGTCCTCATGAGTCAGACAAGGTCTAGCTGCATCATGCACCATTACCCATTGATTTTCACCTAAAGTTGCTAACCCATTTAAGACTGAATCTACTCGCTCCGCACCACCGTTTACACAAGATATTTTGGGATGGTTTGCAATAGATAGTTGGGGAAATTGTTGATCTTGTGGATGTAATGCAACAATAACTGAAGCGATACGAGGGTGGTTAACTAACAATTCCAAAGTATGGGCTATGACGGTTTTCTGCCCAAGCGTTAAATATTGTTTGGCGGTAGCTGCAGCCATACGAGAACCAATGCCTGCTGCTGGCACGATAACGGTAATAGGAGAAACATCGTTTGTTAACATAGTCTTAGCATAGTTTTAGTATGGTTATAATTAATCAGTCGTCTTGGGGATAATCCGATAAAACGTTTCGCCTTCTTTAATTAACCCTAACTCATTTCGCGCACGTTCTTCGATTGCGTCTAAGCCTATTTTGAGATCATTTATGTCTGCTGCGAGGAGTTTATTTCGTTGTAGCAAGTTGGCATTTTGTTTTTGTCTTTGCTCAACTTCTTGTTGTAATGCTAAGTAATCAGGAATACTGCGTTTGCCAAACCATAAGCGATATTGCAACGCAAAAAGTAGTGATACTAATATCACTAAAATAATTTTATTTAGCCACACAACAATCCCCCCATTCATGCGAGGTATTGTAAAGGGTTTAGCAGCATTTTCCTAGTCTGAGAAGAGCTTGCCTTTAAGTTTGTCTAAAAGCTTATCTTTTATTTGCTCAGAACCTCCCAGTTCACTACTCAATAGACCTTCAAGATCGGTCAAATCACCGTTTGCTAATTGCAATAAATTCGTGACTTGGCCTAACTCGCTATTTGAGATCCCAAGTCCTTCAGCTGCTTGTGCTTGTAAGGATTGACGCAGTTCTGCTAACGGGCCTGCTTGGTCAGCTAAAATCCCATTGACTAATGCTTTGCCTAAACGATTATCAAGATCTGATTTGAGGGAAAATACCGGTGCAAATACATCGCCAGAGTATTTAGATGTCACTGCCAATGAGTCTAATGTAGATAAGGTTTGAGCAATGATTTTGGTGTATTCATCATTACCTTGTGCTTGGAGTTTTAATTTATCAAAAATAAAATCAGCGGCACCAGAAATAACATTTTCTTTCATTGTCACCGAACCTTTGGAAAATAAAGAGGCGGTTTCAATTAATGCTTGCAAGCGCGGATCATCGCTTACGGATAAATTATCTAAAATTAACCCTGCTATATCCCATTGTTGCTGAGCGTTAATGCCATTACTTAAAATTTCAAAATTGCCCGACATGTTGAGTGCTTGCCATAATTGACCATTAGTAGCTTGAACATCAAATGTAGTGGGGATTTTGGTAATAACATGTTGATCTGTAATGTTGCTCCACTGACTGGTAATGGTCTCCGCGCCAACATTGAGGTTCACTTGAGCTTGCTTGACCAGCAAATTAGGGTATTTGGCATTGAGATCTATGGGCGGTACTGGAGTGTCTGGTTTTGGTGCCAACATCGGCGTGACAGTATTGATGACCATTAACAGCGTTTTATTAAATTGTTGGGCTTTTGAGCCAAACACCATCTGTGTCAACTGCGCTAAGGCATCACTGTCACCAGTAATTGCGCCTTGTAATAATTGATAATCAGCTTTGGGGGCGGATTGCAATAATGCTATATTAGCTTTGACAGCAGTATTTGCACTGGATGCTAACGCTTTAAACTCTTGGAACTTGGCTTTATCAGTTTTTATTTTGGCTTTAATGTCATCCCATTGTGCTTTTGCATTGAACAGTGCGGCAGGATCTTTAAAGTTAGTTTGTTTCAGGGCATTAAATTGCGTTTTGTATGCCTCAATATCAGCTTTAGTAGGCAAGGTATCTGCTTTAGCTTGCAAAGGTTCAATATACTTAATTTTCGTTTCTTTTGCTGACTTGACAGCTCCTGGCGTTTGTAGTGCTGAACGGGCTAATAACTCATCCTTAGTGGGAATATCTTCTTTGCTAGGCAGCCCAGCGAGTATGTCTTGTAAGCTAGGGCCTGATTGACGATATACCTCACCTTCTGCGGCGCGTTGTTGATTAAATGCGACTTTATCGATCAGCACATTATCTAAAATGATTTTTTGCGATAACAAGGGAATAAACTCGACGTCAGCTTTGACTTGACCGACTTGAAGTTGATTAAATTTAGGCGCATGGGCATCGGTTAGTTCAATCCCGTCAATGGTGATAGTGATTGGGAACAACGTATGGTCAACTGCAGCTATATTAGCTTGTGCACCATGAGCATTACCGATTTCTTTTTCTGCAATGGATTTGATTATAGTGTTAGCAAAAAAGAAATAAACGATAATGATTAACGCTAAAATCCCCAAGAACACTTTGCCAATTGTTCCGGCAATACTTTGAGAAGCCATTCAACATTCCTTATTGAGTTTGTGTATTTACGCTTAATAATAATTGTGGCGTAAAATATAAAAAAAGACAGTCCAGTTTTGAAATTTTTAATTATTCTTGTAATAACTGGGTCATTGTCGCGGCTAACATCCGTTGCATTTTAATGCCAGCATGGTTGACTGACCGGTCTAATGCCTCTGGATGTGAGGTTTGTGCCGCGATAGTAAACTCACGCCCGCCTTGAAAGTAAGGTAAACAGACATGGGCTAAGACGACATGCTCTCCAGTATTTCGAGTTTCACTCGGTCCCCAGCCAATTTTTTGAAAAACACGCCATTGCCCTTGTGTGGCATTATCCAAGATACGTTTTGGATTATTAACGGGCTGTCCGGCAATCGCTTCTGCAATCGCTTGATGTAAAATCCGACTGATCCCCAATGCCATCCCACCTATATCTTGCGATTGCTGGCTATGAGCTTGTTCACCATAAAATAAGGTTTGGATATCAATGGTTTGTAGCCTTGGGTGAGCAGTGCTCGGGTCGCGAACATGGGTAGCTAAACGTTTGAGCCACTCGGCTTGAGCTAATGTGGTCATGGGCTTATTGCCATTTAATCCACATGTTTTACAACGATATCCCTGATAACCAGGATCTTCTGTAGCCTGAGCAAAACTGTCTATACTGACGACGGCTTGAGTGGTTAAATTTAGCCATGTCGGTGCAGTTGGTTTAAAAGCGGTAGGACCGTATGCACCTCGAAAACGAATCAATGGATTATGTAAAAGTAACCAACGATCATGAAATAAACTCGTTAAGTAATCGCGTCCAGCGACATTGGCAAAATAAGTGGCGATAGCATTTGAGTTACCATCTGCATTGGCACTGGGCTCATAGGTATTAATACTCGTAATTAAGTCAGATATGCGATGGGCACCCGCCATTGCATGCGCGCTCATACCTTGTTGACGTGCTTTGGCTAGCGCACCGGTGTAGGCAAAAATTTTAGACGATGACCAAGGTTCATATAGCGTGTCGTATGAATTGTCATTACTAAGGTAGCGATATCCTAATTGTGTTTGGCCTTGTTCCGTGACTTGACCAAAATCGATGACTAGCACTTTTCCATCTTGAGCGGGAGTCGCAAAAAAATCCCAATCCGATTTAACCCTATTTTCCCAATAAGGCTGACTATAGTCAGTACTGATTGATGCGGCATACTGCTGGGTATTTCGCGCTGTTAATGCGCTACAGCCCAGTTCGGTGCGTTGTAAATTTTGCGGTAAATAGGGTTTGATATTCATCATATTCGCGTAATAATAATCGACAAAAGCATCGGATGGTGGGGTGTATTGTCCAGGTCTTTCTTTACTAGGAGCCATGGGAGAAGTAAATGCTGGCGGAGCATTGGTCGGAGTTTGCTCCGCTAATTTTTTTTGAGTCGAGGGCTCAGGTTCCGCAGACCTAACCGGTTGGGCTTGCTTTAATGCCTCATCATCAATGATGATTTGTGCATTGACCACACTCACTGTGGACGCGCTTAATATAAACACGCTTGCAATTACACGTAAACCCATTGAATATAAGGGAATAGGCTGAACTTGTCGTGAGTTTTCGTGCACGGTTTACCTTGCTAAAATTGCTGTGTATTTGCTCAGGATACAAATTTGTGACTCAAAAAGACACTATTTTTATTGGTATTGATGTGGGTGGCACTCGTTGTCAGGCATCAGCGTATTCTGTTGATGGCCGACTGTTAGCACTAGCACACGCGCCTTCAGTTAATCTAGGTGTGGATGCACTTAAAGTTATCAGTGCCCTTGACCAGGTATTAGCTAGACTGTCGCACTTGCTAGGTTTGCCTGTAACCGATATGTCAATCGGTATAGGTTGCGCTGGATTTAGCCATGTTGCAGGACGCGAACGATTATTAAAATGGGCGCAAGCGTATTCTTTTTGTCATATAACATCAGATATACACATTGCAAGTATAGCCGCCAATACAGGTGCTGATTGTGCTGTTGTGATTGCCGGTACAGGTACATGTGGTGCAACATATCAGCATAAACAACTGCACCAAATTGGAGGGCATGGCTTGTTGCTCGGAGATCATGGTTCCGGTGCTTGGTTGGGGCTGCAAGCGGTCAAACACCTCTTAGCTGTGTATGAAAGATGCTCATTACCAACTTTGTTAAGCAGCGTACTGAGTGAGTATAAAGCGGAGCGAACTAAAAACGATAGCAGCGCGTCCTTAACAACAGTGCAATATTTTTCTCAATACAACTCACATGATTTTGCATCTATTGCACCGTATGTGTTTAGTACTGCGCAGCAAGCTGACACCTGTGCATTAGACATAATTGAAACTGGACTGGGACATATTAATACACTGGTAAATCGAGTCAGCGAAAATCAGACTTTACCTGTATTTTATGTGGGAGGAGTGCTGCAACCTTATTTAACGATTGCACTGGAATTTTTTCCTCAGCATGCGCTGTTGCAAACGGATCTAAAGCCTTTTACTCAACCGCCTGAATATGGTGCTATGCTGTTCGCTCGTCATAGTAATGATGTTTCGATGCACAGCCAGCAAATATAAATAAAGGATAGACATGAACATATTTGGTACAGCAACGGATAGGACAATATTTGCGGAACATGCTTTAATTGATGGTGATTGGTGCAAACATACGCTCGTGACTATCGCAGATTCAAAGATTGCGTCGATTGTCTGTGATGCGCCGACCAGTTTAGCCGCTCAATGTACTTGGCAGGTTGAATATTTAACCCCAAGCTATATTGATGTGCAAGTCAATGGCGGGGGCGGAGTGTTATTTGGCGAGCAAGTTACGCCTGATGACTTAATCACTGTGGCTAAGGTGCATCAACGATTTGGTACAGG
>Ga0222715_10000185_pt1 | contig 64227 bp, 42 predicted proteins | sample C33_9DmetaG_FD_165056 | JGI IMG/M metagenome (GOLD analysis project Ga0222715, IMG submission 165056) | Estuarine water microbial communities from San Francisco Bay, California, United States - C33_9D | ecosystem: Environmental > Aquatic > Marine > Unclassified | place: USA: California...
AATCACCGATCCCAAACCCGCTGACGTGCGCTGCAATCCTTCAGCCAAGCACCCTTGGAACATTGTGGCGTCGACGAGGGCAAACGCGGCGATGGCGCCCCACGCCGCGCCCGTCTTTGGCATCGGACGACCCTTACTCAACGCCCACGCCACGAGCAACGCGCCTGCGGGAATCAATCGAATCGTCGCCACGAACATCGGACTCGTCGCGGGTAAAACACCCTTCATCGCCACCATGGATGTGCCCCACAAAAAGAACGGTGCCACGAGCGCCGCGCCGCCCAACGTTTTACTCTTCGCAGACGACGTCTCGACCGACCGCGTCTTCATCCGCCGCCGCTGCCGCTGCTGCGTCGCCGCCGCCGCCGCCGCCGCCACCTCCACCTCCCCCGCTAAATCCACATCACACGACGCATCCATACCAACCCCAACGCACTCAACCCCACGCTCGTCGACGACGACATCGCTCGGGATCACGCACTCCGCGCCCATCGTGCTCCCGACGCACTCCACCCCAGCCTCGTCCGCATCCGCGACGCCATCACCCGCATCACCCACCCGCGACGTCGACATCGACGGCGAACCCACCATCGCATCCATCCCCGAACCCTCCTCGGCGCGAACGACGCCACCACCGCCACGCCGCGCCCGCACCCGCATCCGCATCGGCATCGTCACCCGCATCGGCATCGGCATCCGCATCGCCATCGCCATCGTCCTCGTCCGACATCCACGCCGCATCGCCATCGACGACGCCGACGACGCCACCATCGCCACCATCGCGCTCGCCACCGCGCGCGTGACTGCCGCGCGCGCAGAGTCACCCATCACTCGCGGTCCCACGCCAGAGGCGTCGTCATCCATCCACCCATCCTAAACCCTAGATCAGGGTTTAGGGTATAGCCAACAGCCGCGGGAGCCGTTGCGCGCGCGCGCGCCCCGCACACGCCGCCGCGCGCACCGACGCGACGCGCACCGACGCGCACGCCACGCACGACGCGCACGCACACAAAAAACGCTCGTCGCCATGCACGTACGTCGTCCCGTTCGCCCGCACCGCACCGCACCGACGACGACCCCGTCGCATCCGCATTCGCCGCGCGCGCCGAGTCGTAATTCTAGGGCTCGCGAGTCACGACCCCGCGGCGTCGATGGGCCCGGGCGGACGGTTCGTGTTCCCCGGGTTGGACGGATGACTGACGACGACGACGTGTTCGTTCGCGCGTGTGTGTGTGCAGGTGAGTCGCGCGGTGTTCGATAAGGTACGCGCGCGCGCGCGACGACGACCGACGACGGGGCGAGGCGACGGGGCGATGCGTCGGACGTCGCATGGGCGATGCGCGCGCGTGCGAGCGAACGGCTAGTTTGTGTGCGCGGTGTATGGGTAAATAGTATATCGTGGGAGTGTTGACAGCGTGTTCGCAAAGTACTGTGACTGACGGCGCGTTTCGTGCGCGTTTCGTGCGCGCGGTGGGGTGGTGCGCAGCAGGATGAGTCGTCTGGGGCGCCGTTGAAACCGCCGAAACGGGCGCTGACGGCGTATTTGATCTTTTGTGGGAAGCATCGGCGGCGGGCGATGAAGGAGGTGCACCCGAATAAAAATGGCAAGTTTTCGCGAGACGAGATGCAGCAAGTGACGGTGGCGTTGGCGAATATGTGGAATAATATTTCGCCTGAGGAGATGGCGGAGTGCAAGCAGAAGGCGGCCGAGTCGAAGGCGGAATATGAGTTGGCGAAGGCGGCGTTTGAGCCAAATCAGTTGAAAAAGTTGGCGCGCGCGCAGAAAAAGCCAAAGGGGATCGTTGTCGTTGAAGCGGTGGGTACGAAGCCAGTGCGTGCGCGCACGGCGTATTTGATTTACTGCGACCAACACCGCAAGGCGGTGATGAAACAAATTCACCCTGAGCCAGGCGCCAAGTTTACTCGCGTGGAGATGCAATCAGTCACGAAGAGGTTGGCGGAGCTGTGGAACCGCGCGCCGGCAAAGGAGAAGGATGCGTGCAAGAAGCAAGCGTTGAAAGAACTCGAAGAGTATCGTGTGCTCAAGGCTAACTATACCGCTCCGATTTACGGTCCTGCCAAGAAGCAGGCGGTCAAGGCGTCGTCAAAGGCGATGAACAAGCCCAAAAAGCCGCCCACCGCCTACTTGCTTTTCGCCGAAGAGTTGCGCCTCCGACTCAAGCAAGAAGAGCCGACGCTCGACCACGTGGAAGTGTCCAAGCGCATTTCTCAAGCGTGGAAGGGTATCGATCTCAATCTCAAGAAGGAATACCAACGCAAGGCGGACAAGGCGGCGACGAAGAGCGGCAGCGAACGTTTGCCGACGATGAATAATCAGTCCATGTTGCAAGGCATTGAAATCATCCAACCGCAAAACTACCACGGTATGCTCGAACAATAAATGAACTGCTTGCCACAGTCGTGCAATAATGCAGTTTTTGCTACAGTACGATTTAAATGTTATCCATGAAATGTAACCGTCACAAATCATTGTCCATGTTCACGCGAGTACCCGCCGCGACGTAGAATGTTGTGTGCGTGTCTTCATCGTATTAATCAATCTATGGCTACTGTATTTGACTCACGCCCCTTCAAGCATGCGAAGCGCGCGCTCCTCGAGACTTTCAATCGTTTGCGGCTCGTCGTTCGCCTTCATGCCCGCCACCGCCGGGTCAATCTTCCCAGACTTGCGCGGCGCAGGTGCGCGGTCGTCTCCGGAATCACTCATGAAACCGCTATCGGAAGCATCATCCGTCGAGCTGTCGTCACCACCACCGAGTGTGTACTGCGGACCGTCATCGCCATCTGAACCATCAGCGTTTTTAAGCTTGAGCTTCTTGCGCAACCTGCCTTCGCGGAGACGCGCTTTTTCACGACCTTTATCCGCTCTATCGGCGGCTTTGCGCTCCGCAGCAATGTCGGCATATCTTGCCTTGACGGCGGCACGCAACGATTCACCTGGTGCGCTGACGTCTTCTATGCCACTCTTGACGCCGAGCGCTTGCAGCGGCGCCATCGACGTGCCTTCCTCATCGAATACGACGCGCTTATTCGCGCCGTGGCCGCTATCCTTGATGCGTAATTTACCCTTCAACGCACGCTTTCGCGCGATTTCGGCAGCCTTTTCATCGGCATTGTACTTCTTATCATCTTCTGAATCGCTCTCGGCATCGTCGCCGTCACCGAGTCGGTGGTTGGCGCGTTTGACATTCATAAAATCGTCGTCGTCGTCGTCGCCGTGTTCGACAACCAAGCCAAAGCGCCCACCACCCTTGCGCTGAATAACGCCCTCTTTGGGCATCGGCGCTTCGGGTAACGATTCAGATTTCTCGTCTTCACTATCGTCGTCTTCGTTGTCGTCCTCCTCCTCCTCGTCGTCGTCTTCGCTATCGTCCGCTTCGCTATCGTCCTCCTCCTTGGCTCTGCTTTTTGGTTCTTCGTCGTCTGAAGCGTCTTCGCTATCGTCGTCATCTTTACCGCCAGCACCTTGTAAGAATCGTAAACGCGGTGCATTCGGTAGTCCCATCGAAAACGAATATGCATCAATGTCGAGTGTCTTAATATCAAACACTTTCTTGTTCGATTGTAAATACACCGACCGAAGGTAGCACACGACGGCGCGTTGGGACAAGTACTTTAAATCAGAGTCCTTTGAAAGCAAGCCTTGAATCGAGCTTTGCACGCGCGACGACTGTTTCTTGGGGTTGATTTTAATCGGTTTGAGCGGAACTTTGGCCTTTTCGAGCTCATTCATGAATTCAGCCTCGCCGGGTGTGAGAATGAGCAACCCTTTACCCGCCGCCGTGTATCTCGCCGTGCGACCGACGCGGTGAATGTACGTCGCCACGTCTTCCGGGCAATCGGCCTGCACCACCCAGTCAACGGATGGAAAATCTAACCCCCGACTTGCGACATCTGTGGCAAACAATACCGTCTCTTTGGCGTTGCAAAAGTTGTAAAACACGCCTTGTCTTCGGGCTTGTTTCAGTCGTCCGTGAATGCAACTCAACGGCACGCCGGGCCGCATACGTTTGAATATTTCGTACACAAATTTCACTTGCTTGCAGCTGGAAAAGAATATTAACGTCTTTGACGTCAAGTGCGTTTTAATGAACGACCAAAGTACCTCCATCTTCTTCTCCAATGCACACGTGGTGACCATTTGTTGCAACTTTGGTGGAGTCGAGTGCACGCTTTCGGCGTGCACGGACAAGTACTCTGGATCTTTCAATCCCAATCGCGCCAAATCTTTCACACTCTTCGTTTGTGTCGCGCTAAATAACAAAGTCTGGCGATCTTTGGGAAGATTCTGCAGAATAGCATTCAAGGTTTTCGAAAAACCCAAGTCTAACATGCGGTCGGCTTCGTCGAGCACCAACACTTGCAGCGAAACGCAGTCAAACATCGGTGTCTCATCCATGTGCTGCAACAACCGCCCGGGCGTGCAAACTAATATATTCATTCTATCCACTCGATCCGCTTCGGCTTTCACGTCTTTACCGCCGATGAGCAAACCCGCAGACATCGAGTGTCGCGCGCCCACCTTGGTTAAGCATTGAAAAATCTGAATGGCCAACTCCCGCGTGGGTGAAATAATCAACCCCCCGACGCCGTCTTGCCTGCCCCACTTTTTACGATACAATGTCTCAATTAGGGGAATTACGTACGCTAATGTCTTCCCACTGCCGGTTTTCGCCGCACCGAGCACGTCCCGTCCGCAAATCGCGTGCGGCAACGTCGCGCGCTGTATAGCCGTCATCTCCTTGTACTTGCACTCCTTCAACGCAATCTTCGTCGACGCACTGATGGGTAAGTGCGCAAACTTCCGTACTCCAGTCAACGACATATCACTCGCACGGTCGCTCGACTTGCGTGGCGCGACCGCCATCGGATTTTCCCCGCTCGCTGGCTTGGTGTCCTCGATGATCGATTCGAGCTCTTGAATTTCCACATCGACGCGCGCCGACGCCGATAAACGCTTGCTCAGCTCTTTCTTCTTGAGTAATTTACTTCGTTCATTGCCCTTGACGCCCATGGCGCGAGTCGCGGCGTGGCGCGCACGAGTGTGGCGTGTGTTTCGCGAGCGTTCGGTGGCGGCGGCGGCTGGAGGCCAAAAAAGTGCTTTCCCGTGGGGCGACGAAATAATGTCGTGCGCGACGTTCTCGGGGATGTTTCAACGCATGCGACGCATGGAACGCGGTATGCGTCGATGTGCGCGCGAGAGTGGTGCGTATTTTATTGCATGCGACGCATGCGTCGGCAGTCTAACTACGACGCGTCGTGCGTTTGTAATTTCTCGGGTAGCCGATGCTCCGAGGATGGTAAAGAAACGACGGTGTCAGCCTTCACTGTGACCTCATGAAGCGAACGTCGATAGCGGTAACGAATGCGAAGGAACTTGTCTTCGCCTGGGCATGGGTCGCAAAATCCGAGCAGGTCGGACATGGAGACGTTTTCGTACAAATCGAGCGTGTCGCCGTCCACCATGAATTGCGTCGCCTTGGTGACGTCTACGTAAGGCGGAGGTAACGTTGTGGGCGGCTGTGATTGCGGTGTCGCCTCTGATGGCGCACCGTCTTCGGATGCAGTCGTTATCCTCACGCCTGGCGGCGCCCACGGCTTGAAATCAGGAATGATTGGTGCGTTCTTGACTTTATTTGGTTTGGGATCAAACGCGCCGAACACCGCGGCTTCGATGACGAGGCCGCCGCGCGATTGAGCGACGCGAGCTTTTTTATCAGCCGCTGCCTCGATGACTTTCGCATCATCAAACGCCGCGCGCATGGCTGCCATTACTGCGCGTTTGTTCTGGTTTCGCGCCGCTAATTGACGTTTGCGGACGTAGCTAAGCACAATGGGCCTAACCAAGAAGCGACGCGCCAAAATGAGCGCGATTGGTGGTAGCGTGAACGCGACGAGCGATTTACGCCAACTCACCAGTGGTGTCAACAACACGGGAATGATGAAGCGTTGACCTTGACGATTCATCCTAAATTTCAGCGTGAGACCTCGAAGGCTAACGACGATGCTGAAACCGAGCGCCGTGTCTTCGTCCACTTGGTTCGTCGTTCCAACCTCCATCTCCATGCCAGTCGTCCCAGCCTTCACCGCGGCTCTGTACACTTGCGTGTTACTGACCTGACGCACGTAGCTTCCAGCGATACCGGTCGCCGCCAAGCCTACAGTCAAGTCGCACTTCACGGCGTTTTCACCGAATGCGTGCGAAGCGCCGGTGGACATCGACCCGATTGGACCAACATTCCAAGACAAGTGTCCGCGTGTTTGCGGAAACAGTTGGCGTTCCAGCATCAGATTCAACCCCAAGCCTTGTTGCGCGATATAATTATACGAAATCGCACCGCTCGTATGCGTCGTGAGCTGTCTCGTAATTGTCGCCGTCGTCGCGCTCGTCAATCCAGTTTGCGCGCTCACGTCGACAGACGTCAGCGGCGAAACCGCCCGACGCCATCCTAAGATGAAGTTCCCGCCACCTCGACCACCTCGCATCGACCCTTGTGTGACAAAATACGCCACATCCTCATCGCTCAGCGGAATCTCCATCGAATTTGACAATGAGACGCTCGTCAAATCCAAACCCGGGTTCGCCGTATACCGCGCGCGCCTCCGTCTTATCTCCTCCTCCACTAAATGCGCCGCACTAAACCCAAATATATACGTCCCATTAAAGTTCAACTTGGCCTCAGCCGCCTCCTTTGCCTCCTTCGCTTGCTGGCGCGCGAATTCCACGCGTAGCTCCTCCACCGTCTTGCCTCGCGCGCCCAACTCGCGCCCAGCTCTCGCGCCGTCAATCCCGTACACATCATACACCCCCCGTCGCTCACTATCGCTCAGTATCTCATACGCCTCACTCACCGTCGCAAACGCGCGTTGCGCCGCCTCCCGCACGCTCGTCGCGTCCTCAGCGCCGCTCGACACTTTATCCGGATGAATCGCGCTCGCCTTGGCGCGATACGCGCGCTTTATATCCTCCGCCGACGCATCCCGTCGCACGCCGAGCGCGGCGTAGAGGTCTCGCGCGCTCGGCGCCGATGTCGACGCGTCATCGTCCGACGCCGTCTCCGACGCGGCGTCGCGCGACATGGGCGCGGCGCGGCGCACAGTGGCGCACAACGACCTCATTATTTGTCGTCATGGGTACCGCGACGACGGGCAAGGGCAAGGGCAAAGGGAACGCCGCGAAGGGCGCGGGTGCGGTGGTGAAGCGAGAACGCAACGCGGCGTCGGCGCACGCGCGTCCGGGCGCGAGAACGGACGTCACGGTGGTGCTCGATGCGGGTGGTGGATGCATTAAATGTGGCATCGCGGAAGACGGCGCCGATGCCGCGGTCGTGGTTCCGCACGGCGTTGCGCGCGCGAAAGCGGGATCACTCACCGTGAACGTTGTTGCGGATGAGATATTGGGCGTGACGGATATCAATGGGTTGAGCGTGCGTCGACCGGTGGATCGAGGGTACGTCGTGAACTGGGAGCTCGAACGAGACGTGCTCGCGCGCGTGTTCTATGACGTGCTCGGCGTCGATACGCAGACGTGTGATTTGGTTATCACCGAGGCACCGTTTGCGTTGCCGAAGATTCAGAGCGCGCTGGATGCGATGGTTTTCGAAGAGTTTGGGTTTAAAAGCGTCGTCGTGGCGACGCCGGCGATGTTGGCGAAACGATACGCGGACGCCGCGGATAAATCTCGCGCGCTGGATGTGAATACTACGGCGCGATGCGGCGTCGTTATCGACTGTGGATTTTCGTTCGCGCATGCGACGCCTATTCTTGATGGGAAAACCGTCGCCCGCGGGGTGAGAAGATTAAATTTAGGAGGCAAGTCGTTGACAAATTATTTGAAGGAGTTGGTGTCGTATAGGCAATGGAACATGATGGATGAGAGCGTGGTGATTGAAGACGTCAAAGAGAAACTGTGCTACGTCGCCGACGATGCCATGGTTGAGCTGGCCAAATGCAAAGTGAAGAAAGGGAACGAAGTGACGAAGGAGTATGTGTTGCCAGACGGAATCCACGTGTTGCGCGGCTTTGTCCGCGAGGACAACGCCGAGACGGCGAAAAAAGGTGAAGGCGATGATGACGACGATGATGATGACGACGATGACGACGAAGATGACGAAGACTTTGGCGCCAAGGGTCCGAAAAAGAAGAAGAAGGCACCAGCGCCGAAGAAACCGAAAATTGTCAAACCCACCGAGGTGGAGCACCAATTTCTGACGCTCACAAACGAACGCTTCATGGTGCCTGAGACATTGTTTAGGCCTAGTGACATTGGTTCAACACAGTGCGGCGTGCCTGAGCTCGTCGTCCAGGCAGTAGAAATTGATGATTTGAACGACGCTGAACGTGCGTTGTGCTATTTAGACGTTATTTTGGTTGGAGGATGCACGTTGTTTCCAAACTTTGTCGAACGATTTGAACGCGAATTGCGCGCACTCGTCTCACAGAGAAACATGATTCGTGTTCGAAGGCTAGACGATCCCATCAAGGCGGCGTGGTTGGGAGGATTAGACCTCGCTCTCGACCGCGAGTTTTTCACAGCCAACGCGTTGACGCGTGAGGAGTACATGGCGAATAAGAAGGCTATTGTCGAATCTCAGGAGAGCTTTGAAGTCGTGCCGTCGACGCGCACCGGGCGATTGCTCGAATTCGCGGAGATGCCGGAAACTCCGAGCGAAAGTCACGTCGCCGCCGAAGTCAAGCGTCTAACACCATTGTTAATCTAGCAAATGTAAGTTACGACTCGTAGAAGAAGAATAACATTAATTACAACAGTTCGGTTGGAGCGAAGTGTCCACATCCAAATCGCAAACCATCCTTATCCGCGAAGTCCTACGTTTTCTTGCCTATGACCTCCGACAAAGCAGCACGATAAGCCGCAGCACCCGTCTTCAGCAGACCATTGCTGAGCGTGCGTGCAATCTTCGCGCCAAAGCTCATGATATACGCGCTCTTGCTCAGCTTTGCTAATGCCGACGATGTCCATCCAGACGCGGTTACTCTTGAACTCGTTCGCGAATTGAAACAAGTACGGCACCGTGACTGGAACGAAAATCTTCCCCTTGAGCTCGTCCCTGAGGCCCTCATCCATCTTGACATACAAGTCTGAGTAAAATCGACCACGAACCGAGTCAGATTTCCACGTCGGTCCTTTCTTAGCCGATTCCTCCGCCTCGGCTAGTCGTTGAAGCTCCTCAGATTTGTACACAATATCACTAATACCTCGCGCCGACTTCTTCGACGTCGTCGACTCATCGCCATCGCCATCCGGTTCGGCGCCTTGAAGGGTTTGTTCGCTAGCTTCCGTCACACTTCTAACGAGTTCATCGGGAGAAGTGATGATACTGTCGTCATCCGTCCCAACCTGCGCCGAAGCATTCTTCTCGGACGCGGATTCAGCAGCTTGCTTGTCGGCCGCCTCTTTGCTAGCAACGGTTTTTTCAAACTCTTCATTAACGCGATTCAAGTCGTCGACGATGGTGCTGATAAAATCATCATTCACTTCGCCGAGCAACTTGCGGGCGCCGCCTTTCCTCTTGAAGTCAATTTCGTGACGTACTGGAATTGAGTATCGTCGCAACCACTTGTACGGTAACGGAGGGATTTGACCGTTATTAGCCATATCGTGTAAACGTTTGACGTGCGGTTCGAACATTTTCACCAGGTGTTCGGTTGCGTGGACGTCACCCTTCTTCTCTAAGAGAGAGTCTTGCGCATCAAAGGCGATGGATCGAAGACCAGCGTCGTCACTCGACGCGACGGCCGTCGTGATATACTCGCCATCCTTCGGAGGAAGACCGAGATATTCTTCAACCGCGGCGGCAACTTCGGCTGGGTTCTCTTCGATGTCATCCGCGTACAACACGAGCATGTCTGGGAATTCCTTGAGCCAAATGTCCAAGTACTCGGCGTACATGCTCCAACCTAAGAACGAGTGGAAATCTAAACACTCGCGCGCGATGGTGTTCGCATCGCTGCCATCAGCCTCAGAAAGGCACTCTTCTAAAAACGTTTTGGTCTTCGACGCCGTGTCCGCCCACGAATAATCGTTATCCTTGAGCGCGCACGCGCTCAACCCGCCCGCCTCCATCGGCGTCCCGTGCGGATGGTTCTCTTCAACGTATCTCGCCATCGCTCGCCCCACTGGATCGCGCAACACCACAATTGGTCTTAAATTCGGCATCAGTGATTTCATCGTCGACGCGCAGCACGCGCAGTTGAAGTACGTATCGCTCCAGTCGCCAGTCACGACGTCGCCTTCTTCTCTTTCAAACGGATCCCCGTCGCGCTTAAAGGTATAGTCATCCGCCTCGTTCGCGACGACGGCGGAGAAATACGCTTTTAATAACGGCTTTGGCGGATCACACATCTGCACCCCTTGCGTGGCGCCGTACACGGGGTTGAAAAAATGCAACGTCTTTTGCGTCGAGCCAATCATGTCGTGCTGCGACATCAACGTCTTCAACGAGTTCACCCCACCCACGTGGCTTCCTATCACCGCATACGACGGCATGCACACCCCATTACCAGTCACCTCGCTATTCATGTGACATTTCATGGCGCCAGAAGAATCCCCACCGCGCATCGCCGCCGAACGCGACCGGTGCTCGAAGACCCAAATTGGGTGTTCAACAAACGTCGACCCGATAAAGAGCACGAGCGCGCACGCGCACAGCGCCAGCGCGCCTGGAAGCAGATGCGGAAAGTTTGCTCTAGCTATGCGCGCGCGTGACGTCACCCAATCGTCTCCGGGTGCGCGCGACGCCTCGGGTTCGCGTTCGAGGCTGCGATCGCGCACGACGTCTATGACTGCCGCGGCGGACGTTGACGGCTCGCCAGCCGTCGACGGCGCCGTGGCTGGCGCGGAGACCATCGGCGTGCGCTCATTTGCGCTCGTACTCGCGCGCGTTTCCACCGCGCGCGACGCCGCGCGGGCGGTTCGGCTCCACATCGCGTAATGGCGCGGGACGATGGTGTTGAGCTCAAACTTGAGCGTTCGCGCCGAAATCGACGTCTGGAGTTACACATGTGAGCTAAGCTATTCCCTCATCGTGGAGAGTAAGTGTGAAATCAATGGCAACGCGATAGATAGGTTTTGTCGACACGCGTGCGGGCGTCCGGGGAGGTTTAAGACGAAAGCGCCGGAATGGGCGACGCCGGCGACGGCGCGGGAGAGGAGCGCGTGCGGCTCAGCCACGGCGGTCGCGGCGCGAATAGCCTCTGGTAATCCAGGGATTTCTCGCGCGAGCACGCGCGTAGTGGCTTCTGGGGTGACATCTCTTGGCGCGCATCCCGTGCCACCGGTGGTGAAAACGATATCGCATCGAGAGGTTAAATCGACGAGGGCGCGCTCGATGACGACTTCGTCGTCGGGGACGAGCGCCGTCGAAACTTCAGAAATATCAAAAGCACCCGACGCTAAGGCGTACTCGCGCACTACGCGCTCGATAGTAGGCCCGCTTTCGTCCGCGTACGTGCCTGCGGAGGCGCGATCTGAAACCGTCAAGATGCCTACGCGCGTCGAGGAGCCGCCGACGCGGGCGGCTCTAAAACCACCGCCGACCGCGCAAGCGCCACCCCCCAGCAACTCGTCAGCTGGCGTGCAGCACACCTCGGATAGACCGTCAGCGGCAATAGGCTGCAATCCAACGCCCGCAGTCGTCGTCGAGGTGTGCGAGTTTGCCTTGTCCATGTCCAACGCTTCATGCTTTGCGTGTCCCGCAGCGCCGGCGGCGAAGGCTTCTAGCTGCTCTGGCGTCGCTTTCGCCTGATACTTTGTCTTCCACGTCGCGTATGGCTCTCCGTATACGTACTCGCACGCCTCGTCGTACGTCATGCTGTATCCAACCTTTTGCGCGCCCAAAAGCGTCCACTTTGCGAGACAGTTGCGGCAGAAACCAGCCAAGTTCATGACGTCAATGTTTTGGACGTCCGTGCGCGTTCGCAAGTGCGCCAGTAGCGAACGAAACGCGAACGCTTCAATTTGTGTCTGCAGTGACGTCATGTTGCGCGCGCCGGGACGTACGTTCAAACTGGTACGCGACGATGTGTGACGTTTGGCGCTCGCGCCGGCGCTCTTCTCGCAAAAAAGCGCGTTCGAGCGTTTAACTTTCATTACAACAGCATATCATACGAGTTCGACGCGAGTCACGGCAACCAATCGTCGTCGACATTATAACAAATCACTCACGCAGGGATGGGACTGCGGAACTGCGGGCCAAAAATGGATAGCAACATGGGCAGCACGACAACCGCCTGCACGTAGCTCGCCGTCAACGTCAATACGATGAACGTGGCGAATTTTGTGAAGAATACAATCGTCGCGCCGAGCAAGCACGACGCGGCAGCTACGGTTGATACGCACCCGGCAGTTACCGCACCGCCGACAGCTTGTAGCGCCGAAAGCGCGCGTGCATCTTTGGTCATCGCGGTTCGACGCGTCGCCACGTAACACAGCGTCACGTGCGAAATCGGATCGATGGCCAATCCAACCAAAATTTGCACGCAAATAGCCTCGATGATCCCAAGCGACCATCCTCGGAGGTACATGAACGCGCCAAAGTACATCACGACGGACGCGATGCACCACGTAGCTAACAAGGCGCATCGCAAGTTACCCGTGCACAGGAGCAAAATACAAAGCGCCATCACCATTGAATACGCCACCGTGAGCAACGCGCCTCCTTTTAATTCCGAAACCGTATCCAGCAGCACCCAACTATCGCTCGATTGGAACGCACCGATGGTTTCAGGTGGCCCATCGACGATCCGCGCCGCGAACCAAGACGACCAGAAATCGTGCGCGTGTTTGACATCGAGCGCGTTGCCTTCTCTATTCGTCGTCGTCACGACGCTCACCGCCGAGTACGCCACGCACGCGTCCGCACATTCATCCTTAAATCCAATGATTGAGTGCGTATTCACCTCTCGCATGTACGCCCCGAACGCGTCGCGGAATTCTTCAACGGGCAACGGCAATCCCGCTCGATGCGCGTCGCCGAAACCGCCACCTCGAATCCACGCGTCGACGTCGGAAATCCAACAATTCACCGACGCGTTTGAGCGCACGTACGGAATCATGTCGCTCGACTTGAGCGCGTCGCACAACTCAAGCAAGAACACCTGCGAACGTGGATTGGCGAAATCATACGACGCGTCCGGGACGTCGAGCCACACTGGATCGCCGTCGTAATGGAGCTGCTTATCCGTATTTGCGACCGCCGCGGAGCGTTTGACGTCGACGCCAAACGTAAATTCCACTCGCACCGCGTCTTCGTATCGCGATGAATTGAAACTCCTCGCCGCGGATGTGAACTTATACACCGCGTGGGATTTCGGCCAGAGAGACAACGTGTCATGTCCATTGATGTTGGCGCGCGAGGCGAGCGCGGCGGCGACCGCGACGCCGGCGACGCTCGACGCGACGATGACCCGACGCCATCGAATGGCGCACCCAAAGCATCGCTCGAGTACATTTCGCCGTCTCGGTCGCGCGCGCGCATTCAACACTGGCGCCGACGACGACGCATCGATCCATTCATGAATCAACGGGCGCACTTCTTGACCAAGACGCTCGAGCACGACGGGTGGAAACGGATCGAACACGCTCAACGCGCGTCGATGCGTGAAGAAGCGTTCGAGCGTCCCCACGTCGCCTAAATCAATCGTCGCCGAGCGCTGCGCTCGAGGCGCCCGGCGATGCGGCGGCTCGTCCAGCGTCGGCGGTGCATCTGCGACGCGATTCCTTGCCCTCACGCGACGCTGAACCTTGGCGATGATCACCAACACGCTCGGAATGACGAGTATCGTCACCGCGAGCAAGTATACGATTTGCGTCGCCATGTACATCGCGAAGAGCTTTAACGGGACGATCTTGCTAAAGACGTTGCTTGCAAATGCCACCGCGGTGGTACATGACGTTATACCAATGCTGAAAGTCGAATGTGAGAGGCACGACGTCATGATATCCTCCAATGCGGCGTCGGAATCGTCATTTAGTTCGCGGGTTTTGGACGCCGCGCTCGCGGCTCGCCAGGCGGCGACGATGACGAAGACGTCATCCGCCGCGATGCCGACGGATATAAACACACCCGCAATGTGTATGACGCCAAACCATTCTCGAGCATAGATGAAATAATACGTCGCATGCGTGAGTATCGTCGCACCGACGATGGAAACGGCCGCACCGAGCGCGACGAGCGTCGATTTCGCGTACGCCAGCACGAGCGCCGTCGTCAACGTCAACGCGCCGACCGCCCACATGCAATCCGACGCGAGCTGTTCGTCCACGAGCGCATCGTAGGCTTTATAATGTCGCCACGTCGCGCTCGCGCCGGCATTGCGCATGGACACGTCGTCGTTAAAATGCTCAACCACCGCGCGGCCGACGGATGTGACCCATTCCGCGGCGGCGTCTTCGCCGTCCGACCGCAGACGAAACACCAGTCGTACGCTCGTCGCGTCGCTCGACTCTTCGTTCACGAACGCATCGTTGAGCAGTATACCAAACAACCCCACGCCCATGGCCTCCAACGGCGCCCACGCAGACCACGCGATGAGCGTACGAATGCCTCGCGCGGCGTCCGCGACGTCCTCGACGTCCGCGTCGCGGCACCCATCCGCGACGTCGTCGAGCCGAACGGGCATTCGCGCGACGGACACCAAATCCTCCGTCGTCACCGCCACAGCGTTCATGAAATCGCACATCCCCACGCGGTCACCAATCATGCACCGAGTGTCCACGTCTGCGCACATCGCGCGCCCGCACGCGTCGCCGAGCGCGTCGCACATGACGCCGTGCGCCGCGACAGCCTCGGCTCGAGACGTCGACCGACCCGCGACAGCGCATTGCTGTCGAATCAACGCCAATCGCCCCGCGCTCACGTCCGCGCGCGCATCACTCAACGCACGAAAACCCTCGAATATTTCGCTCAAACCAATCACCGCGTACGCGTCGACGATGTTAAAGACGCTGAAACATTTCGCCGGTTGACCGTCGACGTCGCGAACGACGCGCTCGAACCCGTCTGATGCTTCAATCATCCGTCGCAGCACGCACGCCTGCCGCATCGCGCGCATCGCGGCATCGGATCTCGCGACATTGGCGTTGACGCTGACGATGACGTGGAATTCATCGAGCCCGCTGTGGCCGTCGACGCCGGATTTACTCGTGAGGCCGAGAATCATTCGATCGAGCGCCGACGACGCCAATCGCGTCGATGGAAATCCGCGCCACGGCGGCGGCGGCGGCGGTCCGGGCGGCGGCGGCGGCGGCGGCGACACATAAATCGGCGTCGGCGGCGTCGATGGCGGCGGCGGCGCGTCGACGGCGAGCGTGCGACGCGATTTCGTCGACGTCGCGACGCGCGGCCGCGCGCCTCGTCGAGCCACCGCGGCGGCGATCGCCTGTGTCGTCCGCGGCGTCCCGCGCGCGCGGTACGATTCCAACGACGTATCAATCGCGAGCGCGACGCGCGCGTGCGTGACGATGCCGGCGATGGCGATGGCGACGGCGACGGAGAGGACGAGGAGCGCGAGGGCGGGCGCGCGGACGACAAAGCGCGCGTACGCGCGCATCGGACGCCACGCGCGCGCGTCGGCGAGGGACGACGCGGGAGGCGATGGTCGGTGCATCGGTGCGCGCGTCGCGGAATTGGTGCGATGGCGTCGGCGTCTGGCGCGGTGGTGGCGCGCGCACGCGTGTGACGATTGGTCGCGACGCGACGGGCGTTGACTGGCAGAAGATGAATGGACATTTTGTGTTTTACAACACCACGGACGCTAGCCACGTTCTCATGTCATCTTTGATGGATGGAATCACGGGTTTTGTGCCGAGGTATGCGTCGAATAGGGCATCGCATAACGCTTGGTCATGAATGATACCGATTGACTGGCCGCGGATGCGCGTCTCGAGCGCGCCGCCGATTTTGGCGTGAAAATCAAGCGACGCACCCTTTTGAAACGTCACGCCGTTAAATAACGCCTCGAATCGGTGCAAACTCTTGGAATTCGCACCGAGCGCGGGACGAATGCGCTCAGCGAGCGCGTCGGCGATTTTATCCCCGCCAACGTCTCGAGCGAAGACGAGGCGAGCCGCGCGTTCGCATCGTCGCAACGCGTCAAACGCGCGTTCCGACTTGGCCATCTCGCCCATCGATGCCCCCGCGCCAAACACCGCACGCATCGCCTCGCGCACATCACGCGTATTCACATATACCCCACACGCGTAGACTTTGATCCCGACACCGGCGATGCGCTTGATCCGCGCGCCTTTCGCCCGCAGCGTCAATAAAGCGTCGCCAAAGCGCGTGGATTCAGGAATCTTCAACCCCGTGCGCGGCTCGGTGACGAATCGCACGACGGTCGCGCTCGACGCGTCATCGCGCATCGATGCAGACATCGACGCGAGCATCGCGCGTCGGGACGTCCGCGGCACCGGCGCGGCGCGAATCACCCGACGATGCGCTTTATCCATCGCCAGCCGCGCGTTCTCGTTCTCTGTCTCGTCGTCGTCTTCATCCTTCGCGACATGTCGCGCGCGTCGACGACGACGCCACGCATCGTTCGCGAACCACGACGCGTCGCGCGCGGCGCCGCGCGTCGTCGTCGCCGGCGCCATGCGACGACGTCTGACGACGACCCGAGGCCTCGAACTTCGCGGGCAGCCTTTCCTAACCCTCGATCGACCAATCATGAACACGCGCAGGGAGGGGGACTCGGTGACGCCACCAGACGACCGAGGGACTCGTGACCGTTCAGGACTCAACGATCATGCGGTGATACATTTCCAGCCGCGCGGGCGTCGCCCCGTCCGTCGTCGTCGTCCCATCCGCCTTAACCACGCACGCCACGCTCACGAAACCATGGGACACCAAGACGTTTGGGCGTCGCACCCGGCGCAATACGGTAAAGGCTCCCGCCGATGGTGCGTACACGCGCGTTCGCTCGTCTCGCGCGCGCGCGCGACGGCGACGGAACGATGGATGGATGGATGGATGGGGCGCGGTGTGGGTGGCGCGCGCGATCGATCGCGTGGCGCGCGCGCGGCGGTCGCGTCGTCGACGCGGGGTGCGACGGCGCGCGACCGGGGCGGGGATTGGCGCGAAGATATCTCTGACGCACGTGTCGAGCGCGCGAGGGCGCGTGCGCGCGATGGGCGCGTTGGAGGCGGGCGGCGGATGGATGTGCGCTAGGGCTTTGCTTGGGGTTTGCGGTCGCGGTCGCGCGCGCCTCGCGCGACGACGTACGGCGGCGACGCTGCGGTGGCGCGCGCGCGCGTGGTGTAGAACGCGTTGACTGACGCGATTGTGTGCGTGTGTGCGCGCGTTTTTCATTCGACAGCCGCGTTTGCGAAAACCAGTGGGCTATCATTCGCAAGTACAACTTGAACATTTGCCGTCAGTGCTTCCGCGAGTACGCCAAGGATATCGGTTTCGTCAAGGTGCGTGCGCGGTTGATGATTGCGCGGCGTGCGCGATGTGCGCACGCGTGCGATATGTGTGCTGTTTTTTCTGCGCGGCGTGCGCGCGCGCGCGCGTGCGTTTTGTCGAACGCGTCGACTGACTTTGGATTTTTTCGCTCGGCGGCGCAGAACAACTAAAAACTTGCGACTCTCGCGATTCCCTTTTAGGTAGCCAACGTAGTCACGTGGTCAGCTCGATGGTGGTCGAGATTAGTTGTTGATGTAATGAGACCCGGAACTATATAACAACGATTGATGAACGCGGCACGAATCTAGAATTGTCGACATTCATGGACGCTCAACCACAAACGCGACGCCGACGCTATTCGTCGTCGACGGCGGCGTACTCGACGCCCTCTACATCCTCGATCACCCAGTCTCGCAAGTTTCTAGACAACACCACCGCATCTGGTGGCTCTATGCGCTTGTAGTAGTTTTTCAACACCTCCCCTTTGACAAATCCAAACCGGTCGTAAAACGCAAACGCCTGCTCGTTGTTCGTCTGCACGTGCAAATACGCATCCTTGATGTACTCATCCCTCGACGCCTCGTTCAACGCGTGCTGCAACAGTCTAGATCCTATTTTCCCATCCCTATACGCCGCATAGACGCCGAGCGTCATGATATACAAGCGCGCACCATCGCCTCGCGGGTCGAGCTCCAACCGACACGCCACGGCGCCGACGACGGCGCCATCCGCGTACGCCAACTGCGTCGTCTTCCCCGCGCGCGAGCAATCCTCATAAAACTTATCCTGCATGATATAGGCGATACACATCATCGACGTCTCGTCAGTCACGCGCCGACGCACCGCGCGCGGCGGCGCACGCATCCTCGTCACCGAAACCGCGCGACAGCCAGTCCCATCGAAGTCAAATCATTCGCGCCTCTCGCCTCGCCGTGCCTCGACGCACCACGTATCGCACGGGGAAAATCACCGAATTCAACTTTCGCAACTCGCGCTCGTTCTCCGCGCACACGTCGCGAAACGTCACGCGCGTGCCCATGGGCGAGGCGCGCACTAGAGTGTGGCGTCCGCAGAGCGCGCCCCTCGCTCCGCGTACATGCGCGCGACACCGCGCGCGACCACGCACGCGCATCGCACGGCGTCGTCTCGCGCGGGGTCCACCGCGTCGTCCTCGAGCGCGCCGCGCGCGATGCGATCGATGCGTCGCGCGGGCGAGGCGCTGACGCGGGCGGTGCAACGTGATTCAAACGCATCCACGGCGCGGCGTTGGGCGTCGTTTTCGACGCGCGCGTCGGCGCTTCGGCAGCCAGAGGACGCGCGGGCGAGCGTGAGTGATGTGGCGAGAGTGCGATTGGAGCGCGCGGCCAAGGCGTTGAAGCTTGAGCGCGAGCAAGGGTGGATTGATGTGCGCGGGCAACGGGCGACGTTTAGCGAATTCGCGAAACGCGAGCTCACGCGGTTATCGGATGCGTTTGAGTCGTCGAGCGCGGAGAAAGCGGAGTGGGAACGCTTGTGTGCGGATAGGTTTGGCGTGTATGCGTCGCTGACGGCGAGCGAGCGCGAAGCGGTGGTACGAGCGGCGGAGGAGTTGCTCGCGGGCGGGACGACGACGGCGTCGGTTACTCGAGGCGGCGAACAGGAGGCGGTGATCGAGGCAGTGCAGACGACGACGCCGACGCCTCAGAAGAAGGCGGGGAAACAGAGTATAATTGAGGGCGACGCGTGGGGGCACGCGCTCGAGCAAGGGCAGATTAGAAGGCGTGAGGTTGAGGCGGTGATGCGCAACGCTGACGGCGCCTCTTCGAGCGGCGACGACGTATTAGGCACGGGCGGAGGCAATCAAGAACAAGGAAGTGGTGCGTGGTTTCAGCTTCGTGCAAGTCGATTGACTGCGAGTGCGTTCAGTAACGCCATCGGGTTCTGGAGGGAAGGTCGAAACGAGCTTTGGGAGGAGAAACTTGGCTTGCGCGAGGGATTTTCTGGCAACGAAGCAACCGAGTGGGGGTCGTCGAGAGAAGACGAAGCTGTTAAAATTTATGAAGCTCTCACGCAAAAGAAAGTTTCTCACTTGTTGTTTCACTTGCTTTCGTCGGATGAAGCTGAACTATGGATTGGGGCGTCGCCTGATGGGTTGATTGGAACCAACGCGGCGGACACCGACGGCGGTCCCGGCGGCGTGTTGGAAGTCAAGTGTCCATTCAATAAAGGCCAACCAATGTCCGCCAAGCCTTACCCTACAGTGCCGTGGTACTACATCCCGCAAGTCCAAGGGTTGATGGCTGTATTCGATCGTCCATGGGTTGATTTGTTTTGTTACACCGTCAACGGAGGATGCGCCGTGTATCGCGTCGAGCGCAACCGCGAGTACTGGGCGTTGATGTACGAGTCTCTGAGCGATTTTTGGTGGCAGCACATCATTCCAGGCAAACATGCTTTGGCAGCGGGGAAAGATTTCGAGCGATATCGACCAAAAGCTGAACATCCGACATGCGCAAAGCTGAAGCAGTGGAGTCGAGACATTTCGAATTCGAGCGTGACGACGTTCATCAGCCCGCGAGAGGTTGAGGAGATTCGTCGCAAGTTGTAATTTGCGTTTTGTAACGTTAAAATAATTATCATGCATCCCAATTGAGTGCATGCTGGTACACCTCCTCGTATGTGCTCACGAAATACACTTCTAAGCCTTCTCGGATGTCTTCAGAAAGCTCGTCGTAGTCCTTCTTGTTTCCCTCCGGAAAGATGAGCGTCTTGACTCCACTTCGACGCGCGGCTATGGTCTTCTCCTTTACGCCCCCGATTGGCAAAACCCGACCAGTGAGAGTCACTTCACCAGTCATAGCTAAATTTGGTTTCACCGGTTTGTTCATGGCCAGCGACATCATGGCCGTAATCATGGTGCAGCCCGCGCTGGGACCATCCTTTGGCGTGGCGCCGGCGGGTACGTGCATGTGCAAAGACGTATTCGCTAAATACGTGTTACCCGGATCTTTCGTTTCAAGAAAGTGTCGCGAAAAGGTGTGCGCGATCGTCGATGATTCCTTCATGACGTCTCCGAGCTGCCCGGTGGTCTTCAATGCGCCCTTGCCTTCGCCTTCGTCGACTGGCGTGCACTCAATGTACAACGTGCTCCCACCCATAGCGGTCCAGGCCAAGCCAGTGACGACACCCGGAGGGGTCACGTCGTAAATTCTATCCGTCGCGAATGGAGGATGGCCGACGTAATCGAACAAGTCACCGACATCGACGGTGATTGACTCGATTGGTTTGCCTTCGCTCTTCGCTCGGGCAACCTTGAGCGCGACTTTACGGTAAATCTTTTCGAGGTGCTTCTGTAAATTACGCACGCCGGCTTCGCGGCAGTAATCGCCAATAAGCTTCGCCATGGCCTCGTCCGTTATGTTAGTTGACACGTCTTTAAGACCGCTCTTCTCCTTTGCAGTTTTTTCCAAGTACGTGCGCGCAATCTGCACCTTTTCATCAGCAATGTATCCTGACAGTCGCACAACTTCCATACGGTCGAGCAAGGGCCCTGGAATGGTGTCCAGCACGTTGGCCGTGCAGATGAATAACACTTTACTCAAGTCCACTGGCACATCGAGGTAGTGGTCTAAGAACGTGCCGTTCTGTTCGGGATCTAAGAGCTCGAGCAATGCGCTCGCCGGATCGCCCTGGTACCCTCGACCAAGCTTGTCGATTTCATCAATGAGCACGACAGGGTTGCACACTCCAGTGGTTTTCAAGCACTGCACCAGCTTCCCGGGCATTGCACCCACATACGTTCGACGGTGGCCTTTAATTTCTGCCACGTCACTCATGCCACCGACCGAGAACCTATAGAACTTGCGATCGAGCGCGGTGGCGATCGATTGCCCAATCGACGTCTTACCAACGCCAGGGGGGCCAACCATGGTGATGATCTTCCCTTGCGTCGAACCCATCAACTGACCGACAGCGATGAACTCCAAAATTCGTTCTTTAACGTCTTCGAGACCATAATGATCCGCATCGAGTACAGTTTGCGCATGCGCGATGTCCAGCTTTTCATCGCCGACGATGCCCCACGGCAACGACGTGAGCCATTCAAGGTAGTTTCGCGTCACGTTGAACTCACTCGACGATGGTTCCAGACCACTTAGCTTTTGAAGTTCCTCATCAATTACCTTCTTTGTCTCTTCAGGCACGCTCGCTCGCTTGGGCTCAAATCTTTTTTCAAACTTTTCGATGAGCGCCGTTTTATCGTCACGCTCCATGCCGAGCTCCTTCTTAATTGACTTGAGCTGTTCCATCAGAAAATACCGGCGCTGGTCACCCGAAATCTTTTCTTCGACCTTTTTACCAATATCCGCCTGAAGCTTGCCAATCTCAACCTCTTTCTTGAGCAACTCGAGAGTGGCGTCTAAGCGCTCCTTGACTGAAAGCGCTTCGAGAATTTCCTGCAACTGCGTGTCGTCAGCGCTGCACATGGAAGCCCCTAAATCTGCGAGCTTGGGTGGATCCTGAAAGTCATTGAAGTTTTGTGCAAAGTATTGCAACGTTTCTTTGTGCAAAGGGTTCGTTTTGAGCAAATCTTTGATCGTGGCGACGACTTCGTTGGTCGTCGCTTTGATGATGTCATCGTTCGCGTCGTACTTTTCATCCTTCAAATGCTCCACCTTTACAACCATAGGATCGCGCTTCATCGTCCCGAGCTTGCGCAAGCGGCGATGTCCAAGTAATAACAACGTCGCTGCTTCCTTTTCGTTGTTCGAATCCGCGGGAATACGCACGATATTATGCACTTGCGCAAACGTCCCGATGTCGTGCATGTGGTCCGCGGGGTCGCGCTCCTCCTCCTCTTCCCCATCGAGTCCCATCGTCGTCGTCGTGCGCGCCTTACTCAACCCAGCAAATACGTCGTCGTCATCGCCCGCGTGTCTGCTTTTCGCCATAGCCGCGATGGCTTCATCGCTACGCTGTAAGAACGCCCCCACGTACGCCTGTCCCCGGTTGCGCATATCCTCCAATTCGGCAATCAACTTTTCATCCGTTATCTTCACCGGCATGATAATCCCAGGCATGAGCGGCCGACGAGGTAATGGCACTGCGAGTACCTGCGGGTGCGAACTCGGATGCCCCGCACTAACCATAATCCCACCGGTACTTGAGCCAGAGTCGACCGACGCGCCCGCCGCGCCATCGCCCTCCGCCCCGCGCACAAACGCGTTGGACCCACGCGCGCGTCGTATATCCCCAGCGCCCAGTTTATCCATCAATGGCGTCGCTAACTTTGCAGAAGTGTTATATAATGCTGTGTATCGTCAACGCGGCGGCACACACGTCAGTCTTTGTGTTCTTTTCGCGTCGTGTTCGCGCGCGCAGGCACCCATAACGCCATCGAATCTTACACGCACCTCCACTCACGCCATCGCGCACGCGCCCTCCGCGCGCGCGAACACACACATTCAGCGCGCCTTCACGCGAGAACACCGTCTGCGCCCACCGTCGACGCGCGTACGCGCGCATAAGGTGCGTCATTTCAGACTCAGTCCAATCGAAGGACAACGAACCACCGCGTGGCGTTCCGTGCGTTCGGCGCGCGCGTCGCGTTCCCGCCGTTCGCGCGCGCGCGTCCCGTCGCGGTCACCGCTCGTGGTGCGTCCGCGTCGTCCGCGTGCGCCGCTCGTCGCTCGCCGCGTCGCGCGGTTGCCTCCGTCGCCGTGCGCGCTAGTGTATGACGTTGACGTCACTTCCCGCCCGCCGCACGCGTCGAACGCACTCGCGATGGATTACGCCGGCCAGCGGCTCGCCGAGCGCGTCGCACAGGTCGTCATGACGGCGTTCACGTGCGCCGGATTCGCGTACGGGTATTACGCCGGGTCGTATCGGGCGATGTTGACGGTGTTCGCGAGCGGGTGCGCGGCGGCAACCGTCGCGAGCGCGCCGGCGTGGGGGGTATATCGTCGACATCCCGTGCGTTGGGCGAGTGCGCCGACGAAAACCAATCGTTAGCTATGTGTGCGTGCGCGCGAGTAGTCGTAGTAGGCGTTGTAATAGCGTATAGATAGTGTTGAGCTCGCGAGCTCGCGACGCGACGGTTTGTTTGCAATCGCCCTCACGCGGGTCGCGATATCACAAAAGTTCTAATCCCTAATACACACACTCACACACCACGCGAACAAACGCACATCATGTCCATCATATCCCAAGTTTCGCGCGTTCATGCTCTAATACTTTTTGCACGCGTTCCTCGGCGCCGGGTGTGGAACCGCATCCTTTCGCGGCGTCGTACTTTGGACCGCTCACTTTCACTTCATCCATAACCACGATGACGTCGGCGTCCCATCGGCAGGGTAATGTTCGTGCCAACGCATCGAAGACGTCCTGCGCCAAGGCGCTGACGTTTTCACCAATGTTATCGGCGGCGACGCGCGCGTGCTTCAACGCGTTGGCAAAGCGTCGCTCGCGTCGCGGATCATCAATGTCTGGTAACTTTCCAATCGCATTCACCTTGGATGCGTCGACTTTGACGTCCTTGGCGTCGGTGACGTTAATGAGCTTCAAATCGTACGAGTTTGAGATCTCACCGGGCGTGCGGACGGCGAGCATCGAGGTCGATGCGTCGTAGGCGAAGATTTCGCCTTGAAATTCGCCACCGCTCGCGAGCGTGCCGGTGACGGATGCGCCGGGGGTGTAGTCTACCATCGTGCGCGTGTGATCGGAGGTGAGATGAACGATGGGACGGTGCGTGCGACGCCGCGAGACGGACGCCTGGCGTGGGCGTTGTGAGGATGAATTGAAATTACTGGAGGGTTTCGGCGTCGGCGGTTTCATGTCGCGCGCGACGTGTTTAATGCGATTGTCCGGATGTTAAAAGCGAGGCGATGCACGTGCGTGTGGATATTATGTGTTCTAATGGTTCTAGAGCATCATGGCGATGCGCTTATCGAGCCTTCTTCGATGGTTGCACCTTTAGGTCGAGCCATTTGAAGGGAACGCCGCGTTTGGCGTCGTCTAAGAAGACGGAGACGACTTCGTTCGAGCCGTCGATTTTGACTTTGTACTTGTTCTTGACTTGGTCGTGATCGACAATGACGCCTACTTTTGAGACGAGCGTTTTGGATTTTTTGCCACCGAGCGGAAGCTTCAAGCTCAGTCGGCGATTGAAATTCTTGACGGCTTTTTTAGACGCGTCGAGCGTTCCGCGGCACAGCGGATGTCCGCACATGCACACGAACGACGTCGCGCTCTCGTCACCAAAATGCGCAAAGTTGTAATCATACGTCAACTCTGTACCGCTTGGAATGTCTTGAATGGCGAATATACCGACTCGCGTCTCACCAGTCGCCGCGTCCACCCACCGCTGCGTCTCGCAATTTGGATGACAGCTGCTATTAATGAAACGCGCGATCGATCCTTTATACTTGGCATCGATCACGTAGTTGTTTGAAATCTCCATCAAATAAAAGTTTTCTTCACCGATTTGCTTGTCGTAAAAAAGCCGCGCCGCGGACTCGCGCTCATCGATGATTTCTCCCGCGTACTCGACGATGAAATCGCCCGCCGCCACGGGTTCTTGTAACACCAATCCCCAACCGCGGTGAAGTGTGCGCGTTATCTTCATCTTCGGGCACGGGAGCTGTCCGAGCGGTCTGTTCGAACACGCATCACCGCACGGACAATTTCTAGGATCGCAACTGTAGCGTAATTGTCTATTCATGCACTCCGCGCCGCACCCAGTCTTTGGAACGTCTTTTTTAGACGCGCCGTGCGTCAACGCGCCCGCCGGCGCGACGCAATCACACGTCGTGGATTCATCTTTGCGCATCCTCGACGGCGGCGGAACGCTGACAAAGACACTTCGATGAATGCGTTCGTACGGTGGCGGTTTCCCCGCACACAGCGCGCTCAACGGCGGTTGATATTCGACTCGGCTCGTCGTAAACGCGGTTGAAATCGCGGGAAACACAAATTCGTCGCCGCGAGTCAACGCATCGTCTCCATCCGTCATCAACGACTCATCATCATCCGCACAGCTCGAATCACTCAACGCCTGACCATCGCGACGACGTTTGACGCCAGTGGCGTTATTTTTAGCCCCACGCCCGCGCGATTTTTTCTCAGAAGCGACGTTCGACGTCGCCTCTGGCGTCGGCGGCGCCGGCGGTTGACTCCACCAGCCACGTTCTCGCATCTCTCCATCATCCACGTACGCCCGCGCATTTTGAATGGCACAAATCAATCTCTTTTGTTTCGCCTTGTCCGCGAACCCACACGCGATACCATCCGCCCATTCTTGCACCGCGACATCCTTACCGCCGACGCGTCCGAATTCGCGCGTGCCAAAAAACTGCACCCCAAACGGCGCCTGCGTCGACCCCATCACCGCCCGCGGACGCGCGTGCTCGGGCATGACATCAATACTCTCATCCGGAATCACCTCCGCGGGCCAGAACGGGTAGCCCTTCAACTGCGCGCGCGAAAACCCCACACACACCCACGCGTCAGTCCACTGACAGTTCGCACATTTGAAAAATCACACGCGAGAGCGCGAGCGCATCGCCTCGACGCGCTTCTTTTTCACCGCGCGCGAGACGCGACGCGCGACACGAACCCATTTCTACGCGCGCGCGCACCTTGACCCACACCACGCGCGGCGTCGACATCGCGCGGCGCGCTCTGAAGCGTCGCTCGAAGGATGCGCCCGCGAATCATGACCAGGGGCGGCCGAGGGACTCGAATGACGCCACCAGTGTATCAACACACGCGCGATCGATGGACGTTCGCGCGGTCGTCGTCGTCGTCGCCACACGCGCGCGCCGACGCCCGCCTCGCGCCACACGGTCCCGATGCACACGCGTGGGAAATTATTCCAACACCTCGCGCGCGCGCACAGCGCGTGCACCGCCGCGATCGGCGCGCAGAGCGCCGCGGGCACGGCGCCGTGGCGCGCGATCGCGTCGAGCGCGCGATCGGTGACGACGCCGACGCACGGGACGACCGCGGCGGCGGCGGTCGTCGGTGGATTTCGAGGTGCGTCGCGCGCGATGGGATGGTTTTTGTGCGACGCGTTCGCGCGCGTGGATGGCGCGCGCGGTGGTCGCGCGCGATGTTGAGGGCGCGAACGCGCGCGCGGGTTTGATTCGACGAGAGCTGAGACGCGCTGAGACTGACGGATCGCGAGCGGCTCGTGTGCGTGTTTTCACCGTTATCGCAGCATACAGCACGGATTACGCGACGACATCGGTGAATGGCGGTGCGATCGCTCGCGCGTTGAAGACGCCGGCGCATCAGGTGCAGTACGATACGTCGAATCATACGATTGACAAGGTTGGCGATCCGGACAAGCGCGCGTTTACGTACTTTGTGATGACTGGCGGTCGGATGATATATGCCAGCGCGTTGCGCCTCGCGGTGTTGAAGTTTTTGCTCTCTATGAGTGCGTCTGCGGATGTGCTCGCGCTCGCGTCTTTGGAAGTTGATCTCGGCAAGGTTGAGGTTGGGTCTACGATGACGGTGAAGTGGCGCGGGAAGCCGGTGTTTATTCGCCGACGAACGCCCGCGGAAATTGCCACTGAAGCCGCAGTTGATGTGGCGTCACTTCGCGACCCGCAAACGGATGCTGAGCGCGCGCAAAACCCCGAATGGTTGGTCACCGTCGGTGTGTGCACGCACTTGGGTTGCGTTCCCATCGCCAACGCCGGCGATTTCAACGGTTGGTTTTGCCCGTGCCACGGTTCGCACTACGACGCGTCTGGTCGCATTCGTAAAGGACCGGCGCCTCTCAACTTGGAGGTTCCTGAGTACGCTTTCTTGGAAGGCGACAAGATGCTCATTGGTTAAACGAGGACGCCGCTAACGACGACGATGATGATGATTCGACAACGAGTCTTTCTTCGATGAAGCGCGTACCGCATGTACCCTTATGTGTTTCGTTTCGCGCGCGCGCGCAAAACACCACCACCAACAATCAACCATTCGCGTGAGACTCAGTGTGAGCTCGCGTTTTTTACTCATATATAGATAGGATCCTAGAAATTTCAATGTCACGCGACGTTTACGTCCAACTATATCTCTCCACCCGCGTCGCGAGCTCGAGCGCAAACCCAAGACAAACGTAATCCACCACAGCTTCCTCCTCACTTCACCGCACTTCACCCATTCACTCGCCATGAACTCCATGACGACCATGAACACCACCCGCGTGTTCGGATCCACCAAAGGTACGCATCTCGAGCACGACGACGGCGAAGCGACGACGAACGAACGACCGAAAAGTCGCGGCCGCCAGCTGAAAAAGTGACGTCACGGGATTTTAATCTTATCTGCGCCTCGTCGCCGCGTACCGCGCGCGGCGGGCTCGCGAAGCGCGTGCAAGTATGAAACTAACGAGTACGTCCTGGATTTCGTGCCGCACACAGCGTTGAAAGCGACGCGAACGACGACGAAGCGCGCGCAAGTTGCGGCTCGCGCGTTTCTGGACCCCGCGACGGCGGACGCCGCGCGCGTCGTCTTGGCTGCGCCGACCATGTATGCGTTGGTGTCTATCAACGAATACATCACTCACAGATACTATCAACACGCGGAATTCAACAAGAATGAAACGTTGAAGAAGGTGTGGTGCTTTTTCACGGGTGCGAAGGAAGCGCCGAAGATTGGCGGCGGCGGTCACATCGAACACCACGCCGAAACTCTCGACGACATGAGCTTGAAGACGGATGACGCTTGGTTGAACTCCAAACCGGCGGCGGTTTTGAAGGATAACACATACCGTGGTACGGCTTTTGAGTACGACGTGACGGGTTTGATGACGCTTCAAATGTTGCCGACGTGCGTGCCCGTGCTCGCGTTGATGGGCTACACCCCTCTCGCGATGGCTGGCCTCATCGCCGGTGCCGTTTTCGTGCACGCGTGCATTTGGAACTCTCTCCACCCCGCTATGCATGGTCTTAACGAAGTGCCGATCTCTGACGGCATTCCGTCCATGTGGCTTGCGTTTCTTCGATCAAGCAAGTACTACGAGTACTTGTACGAAAACCACCAAGGCCACCACGTGTTGAGCGGCGAAAAGAACTACAACGTGTGCTGCCCGCTCATGGACCACGTGCTTGGTACGTATGTTACGGCGGATGAGTGGAAGGCCAAGGCGCGCATGCCGATTGGCAGCGAGCACCGCGAGTACTACCCCGCGGGTGAGTACGCGGCCAACTTGGCGAAGAAGGCGCTCGCCAAGGCGACGAAATCCTCCGAACGCGAAGGCGAGGCCGAGCGCGAACTCGTGAGCGCGTAAATTATGCACCCGTTATTCTTTACTTTATCTCTTCTCTCTAGATTGATTATTTGTACGACTTTCATTTCATTTCTTGGTAAAAATTCTCTCGCGTCCCACATTTGTCGCTCGTTTCAAAGGCCAATCCTCTAACCATTTGTCGCTATACTTTACAAATACTACTGAATGCGAGTGCGCCGTGTCTGAAATACTCGAAAACGCGCGCTTGTACTGTGCTATCATTTTTCTACATGTCCTCTACATAGCGGCGCGCGAGCGCGCTCATCGCTTCGCCGTCGTTACCAAACGCCGCATGTCTTGAACTGGTTGCGAGCATTTAACGCATGGACACGTCGTACGGTCAACCATGCGAGCGCGCAGGCAGTAGTAACAATACGGATGTCCGCATGGTTCGGCGACGAATGGGTGAACGGGCTCTCGACAACCACACGCCACGCATTCGTACGCTTGCACGGTGACGCCTCCGCGTGGCCGCGTCGACGCGGATGATGACGACGACATCGGTCGTGTGAGCGCGCCAAACAACGAACGCAATCGCGTAGAGTACAAATACGGCAGCGTAAATAGCACGAGCTCTGAAAGCTCGCGCCAGGCGAGTTGTTGATTGAGATATTCAAAATCGACGACGCGCGCCATCGACGGCCGTTGATACACCAATCGAGCACCCAAAGCCCTATCGAGCAGCGTCGGGTACGAACCGTGACGCAAAAACACACAAAAGTTGACAAAACTCGCCACGGCGTGCGCATTTTCCGCCGTCTGCGATAGACGCCACGCGCGATACTTCCAACTGTCTCCTTCGTCTTCGTCAAATCGCTCGCGCAACATTTTCTCCTGCCACTTCCCCCACGCGTACCTCCCCGCACATCGCACCACACCATACGCCAAGCGTGTCGCCACGCTCAATCCTTCACCCTCAACGCCAGTTTTCACCGCCGCATCGCCGCGCGCCGTGGCCGCGCGCCACGCCCGTTCGTCCCGTAATCGCAAATTCATCAAATCCTGCCCCGGCGTCGGCCTATTCATCCCCGTCGTGCACGCGAACAACCCCACATCGAGCGCCAAACGCATCTCCGCCGTCATGTTCCACATCCCGCGCGGTGCGTCATCCAAGACGTCGTACGCGTGCACCACGCGCGAGAGCTGTGCGCCGAGCGTCTCCACGAGCTCCGCATCGAGTCGCCCGGCGTCGACTTGCGACACGCGCAGAATGTCCAGCGCCGGCATCGATGACGTGAACGACGCGCGCGTCGTCTTTCCGCCGCCGCGCTCGAGCGCCGACGACGTCGACGTCGCCGCCGCCGACGACGACGACGCGCGTTCCATCGTCGCGCTGTGACGCCACTCATCAGCGCATCGACGTCTCGAGATGTCGGTGCCGCGCCGCGCGGCCGCCGCGGTCGCGCGCGCCATCGCGGTGCGCGACGCGGCGTCGCTATTCCCGCGCGCCGCGCGCGCCTGCGCGCCGAACGCGTCGGCGGCGGCGTCGGTGTCGTCGGCGGCGGCATCGGTGCGTAAGATGGCGACCGCCGCCGCGAGCTCAAACACGCGAAACGTCGCCGTCATCGCGCACGTCGATCACGGCAAGACCACGCTCATGGACCGACTGATGGCGACTGATACCGAGCGCTCGTCGTCGTCGCCCGCGGCGGAGCGAGCGATGGATAGCAAGTCGCTCGAACGCGAACGCGGCATCACCATTCAAGCAAAGTATACAACCTTTGCGTACGGCGGGACGCGCATCAACGCCGTGGACACTCCGGGACACGCGGATTTCGGCGGTGAAGTCGAACGCGCGCTTGATATGGTGGATGGGTGCGTGCTCTTGGTCGATGCGAGCGAAGGCGCGATGGCACAGACAAAGTTTGTGCTCGGAAAGGCGCTAAAGAAGGGCTTGAAGCCGGTGGTGGTGATTAATAAAGTCGATCGCGATGGGGTGACGAAAGCGGGGTGCGATGCGGTGGAGAGCCAGTTGTTTGATTTATTTGCTTCGCTCGGGGCGGATGACGAGCAGTTGGATTTTCCGGTGGCGTATGCGAGCGCTCGAGCTGGGGCGTCGAGCGCGTCGCTGGAGGAGTGCCAGAAACAAGTGCGCGAAGGAAGCGGAAGCATGGAAGCGCTGTTAAAGTTACTCGTCGAGCACGTACCGGCGCCGAGTGGTGAAGTGAATGAGCCGTTTTCGATGCTTGTGAGTATGATTGATCGGGATCCATTTCTTGGGCGCGTGGTGACGGGACGCGTGGTGAACGGGTCGTGTAAAGTCGGCGACAGGGTGCACGCTTTGAAGCGACAATCCGGGGAAGTGCGCGAAGTTGGGCGAGTGTCGAAGATTTTCACCTCGAAGAGCTTGACACGCGTGGCGGTTGATGAGTGCGTGAGTGGGGACATTGTGACGATTGCTGGTTTGGGCGAGGCGACAGTGACGGATACGTTGTGCTCGGTGGACGTCACGGAGCCTCTGGAGTCGACGCCGATTGATCCGCCGACGTTGAGCATGACGTTCGGGGTCAACGACTCTGCCCTCAGTGGTAAAGAAGGAAAACAGCTCACGGGAAGACAAATCGAAGCGCGGCTCAAGGCGGAAGCAGAGACGGATGTGGCGTTGCGCATCAAAGGCGGGAGCGACGAGAGAATCGAAGTTCAAGGCCGCGGAGAGCTTCATCTCGGTGTCCTCATCGAAACCATGCGTCGTGAGGGATTCGAGTTGTCGGTTTCCCCACCAGCCGTGATTTATGGCGTTGATGAGCAAGGGCGCAAGACTGAGCCGCTCGAAGAAGTCGTCGTAGAAGTTGACGACGCGGATGTCGGCGCGATTATTGAAGCCGTGTCGCACCGCAAGGGGGAGATGATAGACATGCAACCGAACGCAGGCGAAGGCGGCCGAACGCGTTTGGTATTTCTGGCGCCATCTCGCGGGCTCATTGGATTTCGCCAAGAGTTTATCAACAATACGCGGGGCACTGGATTGATGCAGCGCGCGTTTCACTCTTACGGCCCATCGCGTGGGCCGATGGAAAAGGTTCGTAAAGGTATGTTAATCAGTACCACGAGCGGCGTCGCGACAACGTACGCGCTAGGTGCGCTAGAGCCTCGCGGGACTTTATTCATCGGACCGCAAGCGGAGGTGTACGCCGGGATGATCATTGGCGAACACAGTCGCGAGAACGATTTGGAAGTCAACCCGACGAAGGAGAAAAAGCTCACCAATATTCGTGCTTCGGGCAACGACGAAACCATCCGTCTTGCGCCTCCGAAAGTAATTAATCTTGAAGAGGCTATTGGCTACGTGCAAAGTGACGAACTCATCGAAGTCACGCCTACGGCTATACGTCTACGCAAGGCGGAGCTCGCGAGCTCCATGCGGCGACGAGCGGCGAGGCAAGGCTCGTCAGATTAGAACACAGACATAGACAGACATTCACATACGTATTTGTGCATAGCATATTTAGGTTTTACCGGTACTGGTGCCGGTATAGCACTTTGTATTCATTTCTGCTGACTTGTTGAAGAAGTCGTCTCGCCCACGCCTTTGCCTCAGTCTCTCGCTCTCGCGCGCCATGTCTCGCGACCGAACGCTCGCGTGAACGTCGTCGCTAAACGCGCACGGGCCATCATGGCGCTTACCGTACGCGGTACGAAGAAGGGCTCCTTCGCCATTAGCGTCGCGAAGCGACCCATGGGCAAAAAAGTAACCATTCTGACGAACGTGAGCGGCGCTGGCGTCAACGAGCTCTTGAGCGCGCTGAAAAAGAAACTCGGCACGGGCGGCACGCGCACGGCGCACGACACCATCGAAGTCGCGGGCGACCGCGCGGCGGCGGTGGAGAAAGTGTTGCGCGAGATGTATCCCGACGCACTCGTGGGCGTCAGAAGGCTCGCGCCGCCGGCGGAGAAGGCGCCGCCGCCAGCGACGACGACGACGACGACGACTTCGCGTGAGCCGAGAGCCAAGCCTCGGCACGGTGCTTCGACGCAAACGAGGCGTGCGATGCCGAAGATTGTGGTGCTTTCAAAGCCCAAAGAGACGAGCAAGACGTTTCAAGGCTATCGGCGGTTATTGACGAGTTGGATTTACTGGGACAGAGACGTGTTGAATTTGCACGACATGTTCGATCGGCACGCGCGCGAACACGATACGTCGTCGTTACTTGAAGAGTGGCCGAGTGAGGTCAGCGATGAGATGCGCGCTAGTGTGCCGGAGCACATACAGAGCAAAGAGGAACGGCGCGCGGCGCTCATGGACATCGGAATGATTTCCACGCCGAGCGCGTTCAAGATGAGTCGTCTCGAACGACGACGCGAAGCGGCAATGTCGGCAGCAGCAAGTAAACGAGAATCGTCGAGTACAACTAGTGCATTTACTTCATCAGCTTTGCCGTCTATGACGTCGTCGAAGGTGACACATTTCGATCCCGCGACTGAATTGTTGCGAGAGCACGGTTTCGCGCCGGCTCGCGGGAAACACGAACCGACGACCTCCCAAGTGCGCGCCCCTAAGACCGCACCGAATGCTCGTGTATCTCGTGTTTCAAACACAAAGGCGCGCGCGCGGCCGACGCGGCCGACAGGTGGCATGTACACGTCTCTACGTAAAGGTGTTGGAAGTTTCAATGCCGACGATTCGCGTTTCGCTCAAAGAGCGCTTGATTCATCAGACGAAGACGTCGACAATCGGCCCGCGACATGGCGCCAAGGATTTGAAACTGGATTCACTCGAGATGCGTCAGGCAAGTTTACATTTGGTGATGAAGTCGTGCAGCCGTTGCCGAAAGTGCATCCGTCACATCCGTCAAACGGCGCTTCCGCGCGAGAGCGTCGCTACGTCGAACACGATGACGATGACGACGCTGAGCTCATGGAAGCCATGCGTCTGTCACAAATAGAATACGATACCAACCAGCAACGCACGCAACAACACGCATTGCACGTGGAGTGTGACGAACTATTCGCCGACATGACGGAGGAAGACATATTAGCGTACGTCATTTCGATGAGCGAAGCGGAGGCGTTCGAGGCTCGCGTTCTGATCGCGGACGACGTGTCGCCAGAAAATATGCCTTCGCGCACGGAGTGGATTGAATTACGTCTCGGTGAATTATTCTATCCCAACATGGACACCGCGCGAGAAGTGGCGCAGATCTTGCCCGCCATGGTCGGCGCAGACATGACGCTCGATTTACTCGAAGGCGCTGGAGCGTCGCGCGACGACGCACAGGCGTTCCTCAACGCCTACGCCTCGCTCACGCTGACAGATACCAACACGCACCGCGATGGCACATCAACTACGCGCGTCGACGAATCGCGCGTCGACGAATTCATCGCATGGGCGAACGCCTTTTTGTCCCAATTTTCGCGCGAAGACATCGCCGACGACGCCTTTGTGGAATTCCTCGCCGCCGTCGAGGACCCCACCGAAATCGCCGCGTTCATCCTCGACACCTTCCCAAACGCTGACACCGCCCACGTCAGCGCGTTTGCACACGAATTTGCCGCTCGAGCGCGGCGTAGATACCGATAGTTTAGCGAATTGTATTAGACTGACTCCGCGCCGCGCGCTTTTTCTTCCCTCACTCCTCGACGAGCATCACCCCATGCTCGCGCACGCCACACGCACCGCCACGCGCGCGTGCCTCGCGCGAGCGGTCTCAACGCACGCACACGCTCGCCATGCGCGGTCTACCGCACCCGCAGCGCCATCCGCGCCCGCGCGACGCGGTGTGCGCACCGCAATCGTCGCCGCCGCCGGGGACATTGGCCGCGAACGCGCCGCTGATTTAGCGAAAAACTACGACGAGTACGACATCGAAGACGATCCGTTAGTGCACATGGGACGCGTGAATAAGTCGGCATTGAAACGACTCGGTAGGTGTTTGCGACGCGCTCGGTTCGATGCGCGATGTGTCGCGTGGAATGCATGGCTGACGTAGTAACGCGTGTCCCGACGCAGCGAATGAGAAAAAGTCATTGGCGAAAATGTTATTATCGCTCCCAAAGTCCCAAGTGACCGCCATGGTGGTGCTCCCGAGCGAAGTGAAGGAGGCGGTGCTGCAGGGCGTGGGGATGGGGTCGCATATTGCGATTAAGAGACACGAAGGATTGGTCGCGAGACGGTTGAGAGGGTTGACGGAGGGCGAAGTGGCGGCTATCGCCGGGCAAGTCGCGGAGATTGGGAACGGTACGGCTGGGGCGATCGATCCACGCGTTGAAGCGTTGGCATCGTCATGGCGGGAGATTTTATTGAAGGGTGATGATGACGCGCGCGGTGCGACGCAGAGCGAGGTGTTTGGAGCGCTCACGGCGCGCGACGGCTGGAAATTTACGCGACAGGAACTGGCGCAAGCCGTGGATGCCGCGCGTAAAGAAAGCATCGATCGCGCGGACAAAATTCGCGCATTGAACGATGCGATTGATGCCGAGATGGAAACCCTCGCTCGCATCGATGACGCCGAGGCGCTCGCGGAGACTCGCGCGTTCATCGCCAATAAACTCAAGAGTTCCAGCGCCAAGCCGAGCGTCAAGGCGTCGAGAAAATTATTAAAACTTCTTCGCGTCATCGCCGCCGTCGTCGTCGTAGATTAATACTGTATGTACTCGTTTTGCGCACATCATCATATGTATCACCACATCCGCCTTGTAATCTAATACACTTCTTGGGCTGAAAATCAACAAAAGTCAAAGTCAACGCCAAACGCGCGCAGACCTCACTGTGTGCCTCGCGCGTCTGCTCCTCCATCACCGCACGAACGCACATACATCATCAACCATGAATCAGCCAGTGATGGTTATGAACCAAAACGCCAAGCGAGAGACCGGGTCGATCGCGCGTGCGAATAACATAGCCGCCGCAAAGGCAGTGAGCGACATCATTCGCACCACGCTCGGCCCGAGGTCGATGTTGAAAATGATCCTCGACGCGTCTGGAGGTGCGTTGCGTGCGTCTCGCGCGCATGCGATTCGCGCATCGAATCGCGTTGATGTCATTCGTGCGCGCGCGCAGGCGTGTGTTGGCGTTTACACGGGCGCTTTCGCGCAGTCAATAGTTTGGATTACAGACGCCGATCTACGACGGCTCGCGCGCGCTCGGTTTGAATTCCAAAGACTGACGATGGATGATCGTGTGTCGCGCAGGTATCGTGCTTACGAACGATGGTAACGCCATCTTACGTGAAATCGACGTCACGCACCCGGCGGCGAAGAGCATGATTGAGTTGTCCCGTACGCAAGACGAGGAAACGGGCGACGGCACCACGAGCGTGATCATCTTGGCGGGTGAAATTTTACACCTCTCTCAACCATTTTTAGAAAAGGATATCCACCCTACGGTGATTGTTCGAGCGTATATGAAGGCATTAGACGCGGCGTTGAAGGTGATTGATTCGATTAGTTTTCCCGTGGATGTGAACGACCGCGAGGCGATGATGAATATTGTGCGCAGTTCAATTGGGACAAAGTTTACGTCTCGAATGGGCGAACTCGTACCAAATTTAGCGCTTGATGCGGTGATGTGCGTCGCGCGCAAGAATGAGGACGGTACGAATGACATAGACATCAAAAAGTACGCCAAGGTGGAAAAGATTGCGGGCGGGTCGATTGAAGACTGCAAAGTTTTGAAAGGGGTGATGATGAACAAGGATGTCGTCGCGCCCGGCAGAATGAGACGACGCATTGAGAATCCGAGAATCATGTTGTTAGATTGCCCGTTGGAGTACAAGAAGGGTGAAAACCAAACCAACGTCGAGATTACTAAGGAGGAAGACTGGGCAGTGTTGCTCAAGATGGAAGAGGATTGGATTAAAGAGACGTGCGCAAAAATCGCCGAGTTCAAGCCAGACGTAGTCGTCACGGAGAAGGGATGCAGCGATTTGGCGTGCCACTATCTCTCCAAGGCGGGTATCACCGCTCTTCGCCGCGTGCGTAAGACGGACAATAACCGCATCGCTCGCGCAGCTGGCGCGACGATTGTGTCGCGAGTGGAGGAAATTCGCGAATCAGACATTGGCACCGGCGCTGGTTTGTTCAACGTGGAAAAGATTGGGGACGAGTACTTTACGTTCTTCGTCGATTGCAAAGACCCCAAGGCGTGTACCATCGTCCTTCGTGGTGCAAGCAAGGATATCTTGAACGAAATTGAACGCAACTTGACTGACGCCATGGGCGTCGCGCGCAACGTCGTGCACGATCCACGGTTGTTACCTGGAGGCGGCGCCGTCGAAATGGCTGTCTCTCGCGCGCTCGCCGAGGAAGCGACGAAGATTGAAGGTGTGGAGCAATGGCCATTCCGCGCCATCGGTGTCGCTCTTGAAGTCATCCCTCGCACGCTCGCGCAGAATTGCGGCGCAAACGTCATTCGTACGTTGACCAAATTGCGCGCCAAGCACGCCGAAGGCGAAGCCGCGAAATCCTTTGGTATCGACGGCAACCGTGGCACCATCGTCGACATGAAAGAACTCGGCGTCTGGGATCCGTATGCGGTCAAGGTTCAATCCATCAAGACTGCGATTGAATCGGCGACGATGTTATTACGCATCGACGACATCGTCTCTGGCTTGTCCCAAAAGAACGCGGACGGCATGGCGAGCGCGGGCGTCGCCACCGGCGGTGGCGACGACGACGAAGAGTAAACCCATCGTCACGCGCACAAAACAACAGTAGTAGTCATATCGAATTTCATATCAGTATTAGTACACACCTCAGTCAACAACCGTTCCATTCAACTCATTAATCACTGTTGAGCTCAAAACAAGATTCGTCAACGTCGCAACCTCCATACCTACGCGCGCGGACGCGGACGCCCCAATGGACGTCGCCCCACACGCGCCCACGAATCCCGTCGCTCACGCCATCGCGCGACGCACGCTCGACGCGTACGCGTTATGTCCACACACGTGGCGATGCATCGAACGTCTTTACGCATCAACGCCCGACCGTGCGGAGCCCGCGTCGCGACTCCTCGCGCTCGCGTGCGTCACGTACGTCGAACACATGGCGGCGTACCGCGCGTGGCGATCGACCGCACACGTCTGGGGGGCGTTATCGCGCGGTGACGGGCGCGAGAGCGCGTGGAAGGTGTGTGAATCCATTGCGCGTTTTGCTTTGATTGTCGAGCCGTTGCGTTGCGCGCGACGCACGTATCGCGCGCTCCTGCAGCGCGAACTCGCCACGGCGGTGGGAAGTGATTTGATTCGTAAGCTTATGCGCGCGGATGCGCTGTGTGCGCATGGCGACGGGCGCGTCGGCGGGGCATCGGTGGCGGACGGCGCGGCGGCGGTTGGCGCTCCGGCGTGCGCTCGGGCGGCGTTCGACGCGTGCGCGGATGCCATCGAAGCGTGCGTGGGGTTGCTCTATCATGGGCATTGTTTATTTGCGAGTAATATGTGGGCGGCGCCTGGGTTGTTGGCGTTTGCGATGATTGGTGAGAGCGTGCGGGCGAAGGAGCGCGAGGCGAGCGAGGCGAAGAAGGAGGCGCATCGAGCCGAAGGCGCGGCGACGCGGCTTCGTGAATTGCTTACGCACGCTCGCGTGCACGGTGAAGCAATCGCGCTCGCGAACGGTGCGAAAACTGAATCTGAAGAAGCCATGGCGACGTTGGAGGCGGGGCAGGAGTTTGTGTATCGAAGACAGGTGCTGAGCGCGCGGGCGAGTTACCCGACGGATGTCTTCGCCGCCGCGTGTAATTTTTTGCCCATGGTTGCGGTGATTCCGAGATTGATTCGCGGAGAAAACGTGTCGATCTGGTCGATTCAGGTGGCCATGACGTCGTTCAACGGTGTGCGTGCGGCTCTCGCGATGCTTTCGGGAAATGTGGAGACGTTGAGGGCGGCGGAGGCGCACGCGGCGTATGTAGACGGCGTCTACGACGAGCTCGACGCCGTCTCGAGACGGGCGATCTACGACAGCCTCGCGGGTATTCGCACCGAGAGCATTTTAGCGGCAGACATGACGACGAGCGCCGACGGTGAGGAGGGATCTTCGACGAATGGTGTGCTCGTGCAAGTCTCAGAATTGAGCGTGTGTCTACCGCAAGACGGTCGAGAGCTCGTGCGCGCGCTTGAATTTGAAATTCGTCGCGGTGACTCGCTAGCCATCGTCGGCGACGCGGGATGCGGAAAAACCGCACTGGTAAAATCTCTCATCGGTTTATGGTCTTGGGGGCACGGCACTACGCGCATTGTCGATCGCGCATCGGTGTGCGTGTTGTCAAAGAAGCCGTACATGCCGCAAGGCGGCACGTTGCTCGACGCGTGCACGTATCCGACGCCGTCGTTGGACATTGGCCTGGAATCGCGCGAGCTCGTCAAGGTCATCCTCGTTGAACTCGGTTTGGCAAAGTACCTCGAGCGTCTCGATACGTTCGCGGCTTGGAACGAACGATTGACTCTGGATGAGCAACAGAGAATTGCGATGTGTCGCGCGGCTGTAAGTCGAGCTGAGCTGTGCGTGCTCGACGACGCCACTAGCTCAATGAGCGACGCGAATCGAACAAAAGCGTACGACATTCTCAATCAATACGTCGGCGCGGTGTTAAGTTTAGGTGATGAGCGCGAGATTGCGCGGTACCATACGCGCGTGATTCGCATCAAAAATACTGGTTCATGGGTCGTCGTTGACGCCACGCGCGTCGAACCGACGCCGTCTACATCTGCTGAAAGCAATACGACCGCTGGTTCGGGGTCGTTTAATCCACTTGGCAACGTCGCGGACACGAAGAAGACTGAAAACCAGTTTATGCGACGTCAGAAAAAATCCGTGGCACGCGTACTTGGTGTCGATCCAATAAAGTTCGGCGTCGTGCCGACGCCAACTAAAGAACCGAGAACGTTAACGAAGACGCTTTCTTTTGATCCGCTCAAAGCGTCACCGGCGAGATCTTTAAGTAAAGATAGGTAGTAGACTCTAATCGTTACATGTACTATTGAAGGGCAACTGATGCTAAAATTAATTACACGCGTGCGCGGGTTTCAAACTGCCGCTATACAAAGCCAAAGCCTTCGCTGCAGTTTTCAATCGCGTACATTAATCGCTCGCGGAGGACATCTTTTGAAGAATACTCGTGCAAGTCGAGTTGGTTGAAACACGTATGTGCCGATGGAAGCTTTTGGTCATCGGCGTGTTGTCTGTGAATTTGGAACCGCTGCGGGCCCTGCATGCCTTGCAGCGCGCCAAATCCATCGAGCGGGACCTTTGATGTACCCGTGGTAAACATGAGCAAACGCGCCAAATCGTCTTTGGACATTTCACGTACGACGTCCCAGAACCATTGAATTTGCGACGACCCCACGGTGTATCCGTGATATTCCGTGTTCGCTCGTAAATCCTCAATGTCAATGTCGGGCGTACCGCTTATCAAGAGCTCGAGCTCGGCGGCGTTGAGAATGGATATAGTTTCACGTGGAATGATCTCTTCAAACCCTTTCACAAATGCTGCGACTTGATCCTTAACTGCGTTTGTCATGCGATATGCAGTCACCAAATTAACGTAATCAAACTTATTTTCATCCGTTACGGGCACGTTGCGGCCATTCTCAATCAAATCGTGCACTTGCGTCTCGCCAAAAAAGGATGTGGTTTCGCTAAACGTATACTCGAACACGCCCTCGATGGAATTCTCCAACATCCATTTTAAACTCTTATAGTAATCTGGATCAACGCCTTCCATGTCGTCGTATGTCAACGGCATGCCGAGCATGTGCTTGTAAATTGGGCGCGTGAAGTATGCGCTCAACAAGATATCGTCGAACAACGCCTTGGCCACAAGCCGACCGACAAATCTAAAGTACAGCAAGTGTTCTTCGTTGATGATGCTGTTCGGATTTGGCTGGTAACACCCCTTGTCATGCGATAACTCGAAGAGCGCGATGTTCGGGTTGAAGATTTCTCGGGCGAGAATGGTGAACCATTCCCGGATGAGACCACCGCCATCCACGCCTTCTTCGTTGACAAACGCGATGGATAACTTACCGCGAAGTTCGGCGACGCTGCGCATGCGAAGTTGATTGTACGAATCCTGAAGAATGTGCTCTCGCCTGATTTTGAGCTGATTGTTTGCCCGGCCAGCTTTGTCGCGCAGCTTTTTAATTTGACTGCGAACGTGGGTGCGCTTGTTGTCGAAATCAATCAACCGCGGGCTTTGCAACATCACCTTTAATGGACCCGATAAAAGCTGTGGAGAACTCTTAATCATGCGGTTCAGCACGTCTCTATGCGTCTCCATGAATTTCCACATGTCGCTAATCATCGCTGCGACGCTTGCGTTTTCGCCACCAGCGTGGATGAGCGTGTCGAGCGCCTGGCTCGACGCTCGACTGAGCGCGCCCATAGAGGCGTGAGAACCGCGCATACCAAACGCCGGTGACTGCATGCGGGGCGGTGAAAGAATACCGCCTACGGAATGTCGTCTACTTTGCGTCATTTCCTCTTCGAGAAACGGCAGTAGCGCGCTCGTGATCATTACGTAGGTTGTAATGAGCGTCTCCATCATTGACGTATCCATCGTCTCCTCGGCGCGCGCCTTTGGCCAATGTTCGTGAATACTTCCTACACCCGAATCATCGTCGCTTTTGCGAGCCTTGAACTTGAGCGTTTCAGCATGCGCTGCCAATAACTTCCATGCCGGCGCACAATTCCTGAAGAATACCATGAGTGCGTCTTTTGCTTCCTTGTCCAACGGATTACTCGTAGAGACGTGCTCCTTGTTTTCACTCGACAGATGCGTGAGTAAGAAAATCAAGCTCTTTGTCAAACGTAAGAGAAATGTCGGCGCAAAACGACGCTCACCGAGATTGGTGCCGTCATTGGTATCTAGCACACGCGTACAGTTAATAGCATGCATGTTCAAGGTTGAGATGATGAATGACGACATCTTCGGAACATTCGGCAAGTTCGTACACGCGACGCAGAAGGTTTTCAAAATGTTGTTAATCTTGTCCAAAATTGGCGCCGCCAGATGACGAATCTTCAGCAGAGCCGGCAACTGACCGACGATATTGGACTTTGGGATCGCGCGCTGGAAAACACTCTCAGGTTCCCACTTGTCTTTCGCGGTCTTGCGCTGTTTCATCAACATTGAGTCGATGGCTTTTACGCACAATGCAATGAGCGACGCCGTTTTGTCAGAGTGCGCCGACGCGCCCATACTGCGATCTGGATGCGTCGCGAATTGCAACAACAACAAAAGAATCGAAAAATCAACTGTGCCATCTCCGATGGTTTCGTTTTTCGCAGCAAACTTGTACCACTCACGACGATCTCTAGAACTCGTACCCGTAGTACTGTCAGTAAACATGTCCTTAAACGCCTCTTCAATGCACTCAAAGCTCATGTTTGACACGTACTGCATCTTTGCCACGTGCTTGTTTCGGCTAATCAATGACTGTAACAGCAACATCAATTGCATGGCGAGCGCATCGTATGGCGGCTGACCGTACCGCACGTTGTCTATCATTCCTTTGCCTTGCGTGCGATGGAAAATCATCTCAAATATCAACCGCAGCAAAATATCACGGTTATGCTCCGTCACCGCGAGACTCACGCAAATCTTCATCGCTGAATCTCTCACGTCGTTATTCTTGGTTTGAAGCAACTTTAATAGCGTGCAAACATCGAGCTCGCTAAAGTCGACAGAGCACGTAAATGCCTTGTACTCTTCAGTGTCGACGTACTCGTCTTCGTCGCGCGCGCGGCCGATGCGGTCGATGTCGTGCGCCCAACTCGCAAACGACTGATTGATTTGACGCATGATTTGCGTGGACGCATCCGCGGCGGGAGCTGACGGAACCATGTCATTCGCCGCCGAGACGCCTGCAGGAGCCGCGGACGAAGTACTCGCGTTGCTTCCTATGACTCTCGTCGCCGCTTGCGTCGTTGATCGAATGATTTCGCTTTGCAAATCTGACGGCAACGCGACGATAAACTCTGGATCGATGGGTTCGACAACCGCGGTTCCGTCAGGTGTCATCGCCCGCACTTGTGCGACGAGTCTATTCGCGTTGATGAATGACTCGCGTACGTCGGCGGATAACATGGCGAGCACGGAGGGGTCGATGCCGAGCTCCGTCGCGGCTAATCGAAGACGTTCTTGCGCTTGCTCGGGCGATTCAGCCGCGTTCGGCGCTGCCGCTGCGCTCTCGGCGTGCGCGGCGTTCGTGTCCACAGCCTTACCTGCGGTACCAGTCGCCACCGTGGCTGACGACGGGACGGCGTCCTCGCCGAACAAGTACTCGGGGTTACTTGAGATGGATTCGCCGACGCTCATGCAAATCGCGCTCGACCAAAAGCGAGAACGCGCGTGCCGACCATCTAAACTCCACGCCGCTTGGTCGCGCACGGTGAAATGCTTCGGGGCATTGGTTTGAAATCCCCCGTTACCAAGCCAAAGAATGGGCTTGGCTGACGATAGAGGGTCCAAGAACTCCATCATGTGGCCCGGGCGCACGGCGAGGCGCGCCATTTCGCCGCTAATGGACGTGAGCACGTCTTGTAACGATCGCGAGCGCGCGCGCGCATCCGTGGGCGCAGTGAGCGTGATGTTCAGCGACTGGCCCACGCGAGAGACGTTGATACCACTCGCGCGATTTTGTACAGAGTGCGCGCCGGCGTCATCCGTAGACGCGGTGTCTGGCTCTGTCGCCGGCGTCGTGGCCCAAATGTTGGACGAACGACGCGAACCAAACGGAGCGATGCGCGACGTCGGGGGACGGGTCGAACCATCCACCAACGGAACGGGTTCCGCATCTTCCGTCACGCGAATGCTTCGAATGTGTGACGCCACATGGCGGTCAAACGTTTGAAGTTGTGAAATCGACCGCGCGGCGTTTCGCGGATCGACGCCGCTCATGATGGTGCCGTAATCTGTGGCGAGCCATTGTTCAATTTGTGAGCGACTGATTGCGTCTACAGTCGGCCCGAAACTGAATGGATGCTGCGTGGGCGGGATGATTCCTGACGATAAAGCTTCTGAAGTTGGCGTATGACGCGCCGAAAACGAAGATTCATCCGCTTGTTCAAAGTCGCCCTCTTCCTCGTCGTCGTCTTCGTCCGTATCCGTCATCGGTTCAAACGCGTCGTACTCGTCGATGTCATCGCCATACAATCCATCATCGTGCTGGACGTCCTCATCGTCATCATCGTCGTCTTCTACAGCATTTCCCTCTTCTTCTTCCTCCTCCTCCTCTTCCTCTTCATATTCGTCTTCATTATCTTCGTCTTCGTCTTCATCCATTTGGTCGTCTTCGTCTTCGTAATCGTTACCTCCGTCATCATCACCGGAGAATATTCCGTCTTCTTGATGCTCATCGTCGAGTTCATGATTCATCGGCTCGTCATAGTGATCGTCTTCGTCACTCTCTTGCATCTCGTGATCGTCCTCGTCGTCAGAGTCGTCCTCGCCGGAAGTCGAATCGTCGTCGTCGGAGCGCGCTCGGTTGTCATTCACAAGACGGAACCCTGGCATCGAACCATCGCCCAAGATTTCAAAGTGCGGCGCCGCACCTTCAGCACCTGCCACTGCGCCGATATCCATATCGTCCCCACCAAAGGGTAAATTCTCAATGACGGGTTCACCTCGTTCGTCATCGTAGAGACGCGTGACTTGCACGTGCCCGCGTGCGCCTCCTGCGAGGAGTTGTTCAATCATCGCGACCGCAGCTTCATTCCCAGCCGCGTCGCCTCCGGATGCGTTAACATTCGATCGAATTGCGTGTTGAATACGGGCAAGTCGATCCCGTCTTTTCGGTTGTGTTGATCGAACCACGAGTGCTTCGAGTACGTAGAGCGTCACGCGAAGAAATCCTCGGTTCGCTTCGACGCCCTTGGATTCAATGCGCCGAATCAGTGCCACGAGCTTCTCTGGAACCTTCGAGTGATACATCGCCTTAACGACACCTTGTTGCGAATTGAATACGACGCGATTGCAAATCTTCTCACCGCTTTGGTAGCCTCGAGCGAGCCCAAAGTCCATGAGCGCGTGAAGGAAATCCACCAAAGCGTGGTACGGGACAGTTTCTTCGCGGAGATCCTCATCAGACAACAACTTCAAAAGCTCTTCCACAATTCGTGTACGAGCCTTGGAGCCGCTTACGCATAGCGTGGCCAGGAAGAAAGCTGCGTTTTCCGCACCATTCCAAACGCCAGGCGCGGAAGGATGCTGCGATACGGGCAACTGCTGCAGTAAAATGGACTTAAAAATCCCCACTTCATCATCCATCTTGAGCAACAGCTTGATGCTCGCTGGATTTACCTCAACGAGCTCGGTGAGATAGCGCAACGACACGGCTTGACGTTCGAGTTCGCGCGGCGCCGCTTCTCTACGTATGTCATCTCGAACGGTATCGACAAGCATTTCAAGCACCACGCGTAAACCAGTCGACGACTTTCCATCAGGAAGCGATTGGAGCTCCTTGATATGCTTCTTGGGAACGACGTATAGACGTTCGCCATTCGACCCTTCGCTTGAATTCGATATCTCCGCCACGTTCCTAAATGCGCTCTGGAATACTTCAAAGTCACGTTCAATGACGTGTTTCATCGCAGTTGCAAACGTCTTTAGTGAGACTTTACGGTCTCTTCCGAGCGGTGGCTTTGTGATGCTCTTCATTATCTCCAACTCCATCGACATCTGCAAAGACTTCAGATCATTTGCGACGTGCCGCATTATGACGGAAACGCTTTCTTGCTCGAAATTCCAGAATGAATCAAACAACACCCGCATTACACTTTTTCCTTCATGCTTTGACGCGCCGAGTATTCGACTCGCCACAGCCGGGTGGCGTGAAATATTCGCAAATAGATCGAGAATAGCGCTTGTTACAGAGTTATTCGTAAACTCGTGCGATTTCTCTTTCTTTTCCGCAATAATTCTGTCGAGGCAGTCGATGCATGTGTCTGCCACGCGGAGCAAGTTCTCTTTTGAGAGGAAACCAAACTTTGCAAAGGATCCGTCGTCGTTGACTTTTTGCATGCACGCAGATGTGTTGATGCAATTTGTAATGGTTACGAACGACACTGGTATGTCCGTGATTGAAGCACTCATGCTTTTGAGAACGGTCGCAGAGAATCGATCGATTTGAGCGTTCATTAGTTTCGGGTCGCCCCAGAGCGCGCGCCTGACTTCATCGTCACCTTGCTTGGCGAGAGACGAGATAAACGCGTACAACTTGCACTCGAATACACTGTCTGCTTCAGTACCTGTGCTTCTATCGCGCAAAACCTCTGTTGCAACAAGTTGGATCGCATCTTTCCTACTCGTTCCAGTCAATTTGTGCTGATTGATGATCGCGAAGAGTATTTGCGCAGCACGCTCGGCGCTGCAAAGGAACAGGGAGAATACGGCGCTTACAATGTCTTGAACACCAGGCATCTCATCCGCTGTAATGGCGTGAAATCTATCCCCAGATTGAGTGCTCGAGCTCGCAACATGCATTGCTGCGTCGTCGGGCTTGGCCACAGTAGTGATTGCAACCGGTGCGGGCACGGCTTCAACTGGCTCTTCTGGAGGGACGTCGGAAACGTCGTCCATCGGATGCGTAAACAAGTATTCCATCGCGCTCTCTATGCTTCGTCCACGGACTGCGGTGATAGCGTGATGTGCGTGTCCTGCGCTGAAACCCATTTCAGTTATCGCGCGCATCATATCCGGCGAAGGCACATAACGCGCGGGTGGTGGCGTAGACACCGGCCGTGGCGGAGGCGATGGCCTACGTTGTTCAGCCACCACCGCTTGCTCGGTGCCGCCCAAAATATGAAGAAAGCAGTTGAGCAAGCTATCAGCGGATTCTGCAGGCATAAGTTCCAACACTTTGACATTTGCATGGTCCCAGATGCATTTAAGACCCATGTTCAACGAGCAGTGAATCCAATCCATGGCCGCGCGATTGGTGGCGAATGCGTCCGGAATGTGCGAAAACATCGCCATGTCTGGAAAGTTGGAGCCAGCATCCTTGACAGATTCCGGAGGTTCGCACGCGAGCACCAACTTGAAATGCGCACCGGCAGCTACTTGCTTGACATCCGTCAGAGATTCGAACATTTTCGCGAAGCACCTGAGTGAATTGAAACACTCCCGCGCCACGTTTAATTCGGCACTCTGAATCTCAACCGTCTTGCTGGGTTTGGCTAAAACTGACTGCGTGCACGAGACGGTCTCTGCAAAGTGTGTGAGTAACTCTCCAAACAAGCCACTTCGAGCTGCGTAATTAATCATGACACCATTGGGAGAATTACGGCGATCGTCGAAAAACGTCTCATAAGTCAACGCCAGCAGGCTTTGCAGCTCGCGTTGATGTAAGTTGACATTTTCGGTGACTGATTTAGAAGACGCGCTCGACTTTCCTCGGAGATCTAAGAAATCTTTCTTCAACTTAAGCGCGATGTGCCAGCAAATTTCGCTTGTCAGCGCGACAAAATTACTCTTTGAATGACCCAAATCTTTTCTTCGACGCATCGTCGTAGAGACTTTGGCGAGCGATGCAAAAAGAGAGCTCGTCGTTCGCATCAAGCTTTCTGAACATCTATAGAGCCATCTCACGGGTGAAAATTGCTCACGACCCACATCGACTGCGGCGTTCACATCACGTAAAATGGATTCTATCTTTGAAGCTGCACTGAAAGCGCTGAACGCTGCTGGCAGAGTGGTTTTATCAAGCACGGCGAATAACATCGCTGGCATCATAGCCACTAAAAACGTCATCAACTCGCAACTTCGCTCACAGCCCGCCATGATTTCGCATACTCGCTTGGCGTTTTCGCACACGCGAGCCTGATTTTCAAGTCTTTCATCCCCCGCATCTTGGTTGTAAATGTCATACAATTTATAAGCTTCCAAGTCAGCTTTTGTCAGTTCGCTGTACAACTCATCCAACGTTGCGTGCACTGTATTTGCCACGGCGGTGAGGCTTTTGCATACCGCACCACACGAACGATACGCCGTAGCGGACTCATCCGGAGGCGATCCTGTCAAAAAAGGAGCATTCACTTCGGGTGGGCTCACCAGAGCTTTGCATGCTGTCGTAAGCGCTTGATGTGCGGAACATTTTGCAAATGTTGCTGGCGCGGCACGTGATACGAGTTCGAGCATGTGTTCCAACGCGCCTTCGTCCAAAAGTGGTTGGCACAAATGTGGCGTCTGAAGTACCCCGTCCATGAATCTTGCGACATTGTGTAATCGTCTCGTGACATCCATCTTCTCCACAACTTCTTTACTCGCGAGCGCAAAGTTGCTCGAGAACGCCGTAGCCTTCGCGTCTGCAAGAATGGACATAATCGACTTTACACCGTCACTTTTCAGCGCGGGGCTATGTCGAATCAGCTCATTCATGGATGATCCAATTATTTTGGACACATCTGCAGTCATGATCTCCGACGCTTCATTCATGATACGCCGGAAGCACAATATCGCACCGCTTGAAATCACTTTTTCTTGACCACGGGCGTTGAGCGCGATGGCGTTCAATGTCGTCGGCACGGCGCAAAGCACCTTGACCATATTCTTGTTCGTACCCACCGGCCACATGCTCGTGGTGATGAAATACAGATACGCATCGATAATGCCCGCACCATCTAATGTTGCAAAACACGTCGGTTCGTTGTGGATGACGTCACAGAGTAAATTTGCCGCGAGCGACGATACACCTGGACCAAATGCTTGCGCATTTCTAAGAACTATTGACAGCGTCTCCGTCAATGTACCATCAGCTAGGCCTGGAATACGCGTGCGAGATCCACCCACGGCGAAACTTGTGAAAGCTAAAGTGCGCATGAGCGCTTTCAGGAGTACCCTTCTGTGATACGATATGCGATAGGGTGAATCCCCACCGCCAGGCGTGGAACGCCCAGACGTCTCGCCACCACCGTCGAGCTCCATACTGTTCGCTTTACGCTTTCTCTCTGGTTCAGCCGCCGATTTCACTTCTTCCAGAGACGCTAATGCCTCATGACGCATGCGTGACGATAACGTGTCGACTCCATTCAATTCTCGAAACGTGCTGACTTCATTTTGTGAAAAATCCAAGTACGACTCAATGGTATGCACCACGTCGACTAATATCGACAAGCGTTCTGCCGCCGTATCTTTTAGCATATCGACCAAGCGAGGTATGATCGATGCATCTTTGATTGCCGAGCAGCCAGGTTGAGAAGTGCTCAAAATACCCAAAAAGTACATAAAGCTCTGCATCTCGCGCAGAGCCTCGAAATGCCCATCGGACCCAGACGTTTGGTTTTGTTTGAAATCATCCAGTAAACCTTGCATGATTTTACTCACAATTCGCAAAGACTCGCTGCGTCGTATAATCTGACACACCGGAAATCCACACAGGCGTTCGTTGATCAAAGCGCTCAAGCAATTCAGCGCGTCTTGTCGCAGTAATGACTCGTCTCCGAGTGGCCGCGACAGCGCCGGAGCGTCTGTTCGATCAGAGTCGAGCAGCTCGAGCGCCGAATGTGCAATGTTCGAGCTCTCATCAACTAACTGATGGATACAACTTCCATGCGCGGTGTAGGGACTCATGTCTTTCGTCTTCGTGTGTAGAACTATTTGCACAGACAGGCACGTCGCCGCGCGCTCTCGTCGCCGGCTCTGCGCGTCTGTCGCGGTTTCAAAGAAGCTTCGCGCGGCGTGCATAAACTCAAAATGCGCCGCAAAAGCCCCGTATGCGATCTCCATCACTTCAGGATTTTCGTCTAATCGAGTAATTGCGCCATATTTGCTAGCTAAGTACGCCCCAGTAGACGTACTCGGGTGAAAGAATTCCATTTTTTCTAAAGCGGTCGCATCCCCGTCGACAAACGTAAACACATTCACAACCTTGTCCGACAATTCAAACTCATGCATATCAGGCCTGAACATGGTCTCGACGTCGTGTACCTTTTCACCGTTATCACCATCACGCGTACGCATCGTGAACCGGATGCTAAACTTCTTCCCATTCGCGGTTTCCATCACGCGCAAGCCGACGCATTCGCCTTGCACGAGCGTCATCGACGTCGACGTACGACCGAGTGCAATCTTCATCCCCTCAAACTCCTTGGTATTGAAGTACTCATTCTTCATCGGTCGACCCGTGACGCTCTTCCTTGACGCTGTCGCTAAAAGCCTCGCCGCATCCATCGCGAGTTCAGGCACCGCCAGTAATCGCGTCGCCGTCGCTCCGTGCTCAAACGCCTCGCGGTTGCCGCAGTGCTCGCACACTTCATTCATAAATCTCAGCATCCATCGTACCGCGGCAAACACCTCCATATCACCTCCAGCCCGACCTGCCGCGCGCTCGTCATCAATCACCCCTCGCACGTCATCTCTCGCGCGTAATAACGCCCGTTCCATCGCATCTCTCCCGACGTCATCCGCGTACGCCGCGCACCGCGCGCACGCCTCCGCCCAATGCCGCATATCCCCCTTCCCGTACTCCCAACGAAAATCCTCCCGCCGCGCGAATGCGCTCGGAAAACTCATCCCCATCACATCCCGACGCATCGCCAACACCCCCGGACTCTGCTCTCGACGAATCAACGCATCGCGACGCCACGCTCCGTCAGTCTCTCGGCAACCACCTTCGCGCACCTTCGCCCCGCGCTCGCGCACGCGCATCGCATCGAATCCCTCGCGCGCTCGCGCGCACGCACCGCATCATCCCTCGCGCGACGCACCCCCGCGTCCGCGCGCGCCTGCGCGCCCGGCGTCGTCGTCGACATCGTCGCGCGCGTCTCGTCGCGGTCCACGCCGCCGCGACCGTGGAATCACCGTCCGCGTCGTCCGCGCGCGCGCGATGGGCGTACTCACGCGGCTGTCGCGGTGCGAGTGTGGACGGGAGAATCGCCCCGCGTCGCGTCGTCCGCGTCGTCGTCGTCGTCGTCGTCTGGCGCCCGTCGTCGTCGTCAATGTCGTCGAAGACCGGGAAAGGCACCACAATGACGGGTGTTGTTTTTGTATGATTCGAAAACACCCGCGTGTATGGGGTTTTCGCGTAACGACCTCGCGCGCCGCCGCCGCACCGCACCGCGCGCCACACGACGACGCGCGCCCGACGTTTTCGACGACGACGACGACGACGACGATGTTTGCCACGTTGCGTCGCACCGCACAGCGCTGCGCGATGGCGCGCGGCGGCGGCGCGGTGACGACGCCATCGCTGCGCGCGCTCACGCCTGCGATGCGCGAGCGGCGCGAAAGCGGCGACGGGGCGCGCTCGACGGCGTCCGCGGGCGCGCTGCGCGCGGCGCATCACGCGTGTAAGGGTGGGAAGATTACGGGCGCGCCCATGGTGTACGTGTCTGGGGAGGAGATGACGGCGTATGTGATGGATTTGATTTTGACCAAGTGGATCGAGCCGCACGTGGACACGCGCGCGTGGGAGAGGTTTGACTTGAGGGCGAAGAATCGCGATGATACCGAGGATCAGGTGTTGCGTGACGTGATAACGGCTGGGAAGCGGTTGAAGGCGATATTTAAGGAGCCGACGGTGACGCCGACGGCGGATCAGGTGAAGCGGCTCGGGTTGAGAAAGAGCTGGGGGTCGCCAAACGGAGCGATGAGACGCGGGTGGAACGGGATTACGATTTCTCGGGATACGATTCACATCGAAGGTGTGGAATTGGGATACAAAGCACCTGTGTACTTTGAACGTCACGCCGTGGGTGGTGAGTATTCGGCTGGGTTTAAGAATGTTGGACGCGGGAAATTGGTGACGACGTTTACGCCGAGCGAAGGCGCGGACGCCGGGAAGACGATTGAAGTTGACGCGCGCGATATCACCGACGCCGAAGCGGCGGTCGTGACGTACCACAATCCTTATGATAACGTGCACGATCTGGCGCGCATCTTTTTCGGTCGATGCTTGGAGGCGAAAATTACCCCGTACGTCGTGACGAAGAAGACGGTGTTCAAGTGGCAAGAGCCGTTTTGGCAAATCATGAAGAAGGTGTACGACGCCGAGTTTAAGCAAAAGTTTGTCGACGCGGGCGTGGTGAAGCCTGGTTCCGAACTCGTTCACTTGCTATCTGATGCGGCGACGATGAAACTCGTGCAATGGACGCAAGGCGGTTTCGGCATGGCGGCGCACAACTACGACGGCGACGTTTTGACGGATGAACTTGCGCAAATGCACAAGTCTCCAGGCTTTATCACCTCCAACTTGGTTGGCGTGGATGAAAACGGTGTGTTGATTAAAGAATTTGAAGCATCTCACGGCACAGTGGCGGATATGGATGAAGCTCGTTTACGCGGCGAAGAGACCTCGCTCAACCCGCTCGGCATGGTTGAAGGTTTAATCGGCGCCATGAATCACGCCGCAAACGTCCACAACGTCGACAAAGATCGCACCCATGCATTCACTACACACATGCGAAAATCCATCCATGAACTATTCCGCGAAGGTAAAGGCACGCGCGATCTCTCTGGCCCATCAGGACTCACCACGGAGGCTTTCATCGACGCCGTCGCGGAGCGCCTCGATAACCATTAGCGCGCCCAGCAGCGGTGCTTTCTCGTGTTGATATACGATTATCAGCTCTCTCATATTTCATTTTCCATTCACCATCGCCTTTTTGCTCGTGACGCCCATCGCACGTGCGCGTGCGCATCCAAATGTGTCGTTTTCGTCGCCCCGCGTTCGCATCCCCGCGTTTTGCAGCTTCTGATCTTTTTTGGCTGGGGTTTCCCTCGCTTTCACCCTCACTTTATCGCCCGCGCGCGTCGCTCTCGCGAACGCCAACGCCAGCGCAAAGCATGAATTTCGCCCAGAGCGCGGCCAAGGAGAACGCGACGAAAGCCGCGGAGGCGGTCGCGCCCGTGCGCGCGGTTGAGCTCGACGGCGGCGCGGCGCTTAAAATCATCAAACACTGCACGGATGCCGCGCCTGGTTTAGCCACCGGTGCGTTGTTGGGGCTGGACATTGGCGGCGCGTTGGATGTCACCGCGTGCTTTCCGTTTCCCAAGGCGTCGACCGGGGGCGACGGGGAATTCGCGTACGACGTGGACGGGGCGTTCGCCGCGGAGGATGGCGCGCAGTATCAGCTCGATATGATGCGCTGCTTGAGAGAGATTAACGTCGATTCGAACACGGTTGGATGGTATCAATCGACGTATTTGGGGACGTTTTACAACGAGGAGTTGATTGAGACGTTTTTGTCGTATGCGGAGAGCATTAAGAGATGCGTGTGCGTGGCGTACGACCCAACGTACGCCGAACAAGGGGTGTGCGCGTTGCGAGCGCTTAAATTGAGCGAAGCATTTATGGAGGTGTACGGCGAAAAGGGAGAATTTTCGATTAAAAAGATTCATGAACGCGGATTGAAGTGGAGTGACATCGTGGTGGAGGTGCCGATTACGATTAGGAATAGCGCGCTCGCGTCGGCGGTGATGGGCGAGTTGGCGCGCGGCAAGGCGGCTGAGCTGAACACGACAGATTACGATCGCTTGAGCTTGAGCACGGCGCCATTCGTTGAGGAGAACATGAAGTTGTTGGGCGAATGCATGGAAGATTTCGCGAACGAACAACAAAAGGTGGCGTACTTTCAGCGTAACATGCAACGTTACCAAAGCCAACACGCACACTGGTTGCAAAAGCGTCGTCAAGAAAACGCGCGCCGTCGCGCGAACGGCGAGGAGGAATTACCGGAAGAAGATGATAACTACAAGGCGCCAACGCCGCCGAGCAGACTCGAGAACTTCTTGATCACAAACCAAGTTGCCGAGCACGTGCAAGACCTCGACGCGTTTACGACGAAAACAATGGCCAAGCTCGAATTAGTGACCGCCATCTCTGGATCGAAGTAAATGTTGTGCATTGGTTAATTTGAATTGTTTTCTAGTCGCGTGATGACGAACATTCAGGGCGGCGCTAAACGACGGATTCATCCGCGTTCACCCCCTAAATATTCTCGTCTCGCCTCGAGGGTAAACTTCACTTGGAATATTAGCGTAAACCTCAAACATCGCCGCACCTCCGTAATCCACCTCGCGCACGACTTCGCGCGCGCGATACGCGTGACATATATAAGACCATGCTGGACGCTGTGCATGACTTTTTCCAAGCGCTCGAGCCCTACGTTGAGGCGCCCGCGCGCGCGATTGCCGCGCTGTACCCGACGCCCAACCGCGTCCTCATCGACCAGTTCTTCATCTACTTTCTTCTGAGCCTGTGCTTTTGTCTGTGCATGTTTGTCACTTCCCGCGTATTCACGCACGCCATCGTTGGTAAGGCGTACGATAAGCTGCTCCCGAGTGACCGAAGAACGTGGCACACCAATCTTGTTACTTTTTGGCCCGCGTTCGCGGTCACCGCGTTCGCCCTTCCCGCCATCGTCGAATTCGATGTCTCCATGACATCCTTCGTATCTAGCGTGAGCCCATACACGGTTAAAGCGTGCGGGTTGGCGATCGGATACATGACGTGGGACTTGGCGGTGATGTTGCTGAACTGGGCGGACCAGTGCTTGGCGTACGGCGGCAAAGGCGCTATGTATCTATTCATTGTGCATCACTTGTTATCCATCGCGCTGTGGCCGTATGCGCTAACGCGCGGGTTGTGCGTGTACCATATCAACTGGTTCTTAGTCAGCGAGGCGACGAACTTCAACATGAGCTTGCGTTGGTACTTGGTAAAGCTCGATAAGACGGTGAGCAAGGCGTACTTGTTGAACGGCTTGGCGTGGATTCCATTGTTCATGGGTATTCGCGTGGTGGTGATTCCGAAGTTGTTTATGCTCTATTTCCAAGGAGACTGGTCGGTGTTTACCAGCGTCGAGTACTGGCTCGCGCGAACGACGCTTCCAATTCCGAGCTTCTTGAACGTGTATTGGGCGCGACAAATCGTCGAAGGCGCGGTGCAGCACTTGATAGGAGAATCCGCGCCAGCGAAAGCCGCGGTGACAAAGTCCAAGTCAAAATCAAAGTCGAAGAAAATGAATTGATGTTCCTACTGGGCATCATTCTTTATTAGCGTGATTGTTATTGACCACTCTGGAACGAATCAAATTTTGAGCCGCGCGTCTATTACATCATTTACTAAAAATCGCCCGCAACGACGCAGCCCGTTACTGCGTCATCTCGAGCACAACTTCCGCTAAAATCGCCAACATCGCCAATCGTCCGTGAATCATTTCTTTGCTCGCTGTAAACGCGGTTTCGTTCGCATCCTCCTTCGTTGTCGGCTCGCCAGTGTACGCTCCTCGGCTCAACGCAGACGGCGCAAACGAAGCCACAATAATGGTCAAAATCACCGCCCCCATCGCTGCCACGTGATCGTGCGCAAGAGTCATAAAAGTCACATCACCATCGCTCATCGCTTGTCCAGCCTTGGCGCATACGAACCCAACCATGGCGCAGCGACCGTTGATGACTTCCGGCGCCCAGCCGTTCCAGTTCATGGCATCCCCAAACGACGCGGACGAGGACACGGACGACGACGACGACGTGCGCGACGCTTTGGCGCGCGCCATGGCTTCGGCAGTGGGTATGGTGATATCCACCGCCGCTGGTGGCGGTGGTTGCGGCGGCGACTGCGCCGGTGCGGCGGCAACCTTTACTGCGCTGCGCTTTTGTGTCGACGTCGACACGCCTCCATCGCTATCGCGATTTTGCGTCGACGGCGCGCGAAAAAGCGCCGGCAGGCAGCATGAGCGCGTGGCATACATCGCGCTCGAGATTCTTACGCGGCGCGAGCGGGTTCGGCGAGGGCGGGCGCGAGGCGCGTCGGTGTGTGCGGCTCGAGTCGCGTCGTTGACGAGAGAAGCGAAGTGAAACAAATGTGTGTTGTTTTTACAGCGCGAATGGATTAGCAAAAAATGAGCGTGCGCGCGCAAATTACGCGCTTCCCGTGACAAACATCGTCGTCAGCGTTTTGACGATCGCGGTGGTTTTAGCGACGAGCCATACATAGAACCAATGCAAGCTGCCGTTTGGTTGGATGCTCGTCGTGAAGCTCACCGCGAGCGACGCCAGAGTAAAGAACAAACCATACGTCGCGATGCGTTCGTTAATTCGTTGCAGGCGCACCTCAACAGACGCCTGGACGAGTGATGTTGTGCGCTCGAGTGCGTCGCTTAAAATCAACGCTTGCTCGGCGACGGCGTTGATGGTGCTCACCGCCGGGTCGATGCGCTTTTTGACAAAGAGGGGCAAAAAGCGAATTTCGTAGCCCAAACGAGTGAAACTCGCCTCAGCGAGGCGCAAGTTGATGATTTCCATGTAACTCGCCGCTGTGAGCGCGACGAGCTTGCTTCGCGTGACGAGCTGCGTGATGGCTTGCTCGAGATCGGTGATCTGCGTGACGAACTCTTGTTGGTCCTTGTGACCGCGACTCGTGGCTTTCGAGCGTCTCAATTCGCGCGAGAGCGTTTCGTAACGTTCATTCAACCCAGCGAGGAGAGGATACTTGGACTTGGCCGTCGGTAACCGCTGTAAAATCAACAAACGGTATTGCTCCAGCGCGAAGAAGCGCTGGAGTTGACGGCCAGCACGAATGAAGGTGTTCTCACCAGGCGGGATGACGACGAGCGTTTGCATCACGCCTTGGTCATCCAGTTCGTAGTTGACGTACATTCGACTCCCATCACCAATGCCACAGCCAACTAAAGACCCAGCATCGAACTCGTGAATCTCCTCTTCGTCGTCGTCATCGTCGTCGTCGCCGGCGTCATTAATCGTGCTACAAGAGCTCAGCGCTCGGCGAGCCGCGTTGAGCTCCTTAATCGTCGGCACGTCTGTTTTATACGCCTTGGCCGTTTGTCGAAACACCGCGTGGTTCACCAAGAACACCTTGCCGGGAATCTCAATCAACCAGTCCTGGGGAAGAAGCCATTCCCACGGTGTTATTTGTTGCCCGATATCCGCCTTCATGTTTCCAGGTCCGCTCAACGTCAGGGTTTCAAACTCTGTGTGCCGCTGCATGCGCAGGTTGAACCCGCCTCCGAGCGACAACGTCACATCCGACCATCCGCGTTCAATGCCATCAAGGGTTTCCTCAACCGCCTCAACTTCCATGGTGTAGTGTGCCATCAATCTTTCAATGCACGCGCGGTAGGCCAAGCCTTCCTCGCGCGTAAATTTACCCGTTTCGTCGTACTCGCGCAACCACGCAATGTGCAACACCTCGCCCTTCAACGGCACGAACGGTCTCGACCGCGTCTCTGCGCTAAGCGCCCGCCGCTGCCCGAGGCCACGATCGACGTTAGATTTTTTCACATCACCAGAGCCCGAACTTGAGCTCGTCGCGCCGTCCGTCGACGTAGCAGCCGTCGTCGCGCTCGCGACGTCGGGCGTCGAAGTCTCGCCCGACGCCACCTCTCGCGTCGTGCGCATGCGCCACGCCCGACCGCTCAATCGCGACGCCGACGTCGACGGACGAAACGACGCGCATCGATCGTCGTTCCCTCGCCTCGTTCGCGCGCACATGCCGTCATCAACGCGCGTGAGCGCCCCTACGCCGCGCGCCAGTGGCTCCCTGTCGATGCGCACTCGCGCCCGTCGCGCCACCGACGCCGTCGCGCGCGTCCTCGCGCGTTCGCGCGCGACGCCGCGCGTACACAATGTATGCGCGCTCGCCGTCGTCGTCATCGCGCCGAACGACGTCGTCGTCGTCGACGCACACAGTTGCGTCAGCGAATGCGGGACACGGTCCTTATCCACCTCCACACACCTCGCCGCTCGCACGCGCGACTCGCACGCCCGCGCGTCGCCGCGATGACCACGGGCGACGGGCGCGAGACCGCGCGCGATCGCCCTTCGGCGTCGCGCGACGGCGCCGCGCGCGACGGCGCGACGAACGGCGGTGGAGCTCGCGACGACGTTGGTGCCAGGGCAACATCGTCTTCGCAGTCATCGGCGAGCGCGAGCGCGCCGACGATACGCACGGAGACGATGGAGATGAATAACGGTACGACACGAATCATTACCGTCGATACGAGGTTCTCGTGCGCGAAGTGCGCGAGAGGGTCGTCGTGTTGGGACGTGCATCGGGCGACGAATGGGATCGCGGCGATGCGTTCTGAGAGGCGATACAACGAGAAAAGAAAGGCGGCAAAGGCGCGTGGCGGCCGGCGAGAGGCGGCGTTGACGAACAGAATGGGTGCGAGTCCGAATACGTCGGCGTCAGCGCCTCGCGTGCGTGCCGAGGCGGATCCTCTGGGGGCGGTGGCGCGGTTGACGGCGGATGGACATCGGCCGACGCTCAAGACTTTTACGGCGGTCATCGCCACACTCGGCGCACAGGGGCGAGCGAACGAGTGCGAGAATGTTTTAAGGGAGATTGAGACGTATGGTGGTACGTGCGACGTGGCGGTGTGGAACGCGGTGGCGCACGCGTACTGCGCGAGCGGGGACCTGAGCGGGGCGGAAGCCGTAGTAGATAGAATGGTTGGCGAGGAGGGTGTGGGCGTGAATAGCGCCACGCATCCGGAAATTATTTATACGTACGCGAAACGTGGCGAGACCAAACTTGTGTATCGTCTTTTGCGACGTATGGCGCAGGTGCATAATTATATCGCCGATGAAAAGGCGTACAACGCATTTTTGCGCGGCTTGTGCGAGCGAGACGATGTGGAGGAAGCCGAAGAAGTTTTGCGTCGATGGAATAACGAAAAGTTTGACTTAGAACGTCAAAGCGATAGAGGTGGTTTTGTGTCGAAACCCACAGCGGCATCGTATGGTTTGGCGATTGACGCGTGGGTGCGACGCGGGGACATGCTTCGCGCGCGGAAATTGCTTCAGCAAATGCAATGGGAGCGCGTACCACCTTCGTTGTACGTTTTCAACATGCTCATTGATGGCTACCTGCGCACAGAAAACATCGCGGCAGCCGAAGGGATTTTCCGCGAGCTTGAATCGAGTGGTACATGGGATATGGAATCGCTCGGTATTCGTCCAGATAACGTGTCGTACACGCTCTTCTTGGACTATTGGGCGAGCCAAGGTCAAGTTGACGCATGCGAACGCATCTTTAACCGCATGAAACGCAAGGGCGTTGAACCCGATGTCGTGGCGTACGGAGCGATGGTCAAGGCGTACGCGCGCGCGCGCGACGCCGACGCCGCCGAAGATGTCCTAACTCAGCTTAAAGACGCCGGAGTGAAGCCATCCGTCGCCATTTATAGCGCAGTGATTGCCGCGTTTTGCACGCTCGGTGAGATGAATCGCGCAAGAAGTATTCTTGACCGCATGTTCGACGACGGATTGCGTCCGAACGAGCGCACGTTTGCGCACTTTGCATGGGGATACGGCCAACTCGAAGATATTAACGGTATCATGGAGGTGGCGACGGCGATGGTTGCTTCTGGATTGAAACTCAAAGGTGCCAGTCGTAACGCCATCATTCGCGCGTGTCAAGAGTGTGGTATGCGCATGACTGCTATTGAGGCTCTTTTAGATCGCGTCGATCCTTTGGTGCAGCAATCTCGTAAAGGCAAATGGTCTCGCGACTCGCCGAAAACGCCGTCGGCGTCTCGAGACGACGCGGGCGCTAGAGTGCCACCGCGCTCCACTGAATCACAAGCCGTGGAGAAAGCAGCCAAACCCATGGCCAAAGTGCGATTTTCCGGTGAACCTCAAGAATCGTTCGACGAATCGTTCGACGAATCGTTCGACGAATCGTTCGACGAATACGTTCCAGCCGCCGCGAGCCAAATGTCTCGCGCGCTTCCGTCCACGCGTTTCATAAAGCGCGCCTTTGCCACGCCCCGCACGCCCCTCGCGCGCCATCCCCGGCGTTTTATACTTTCTTTACCAGCACTCGCGCGCTCGCGCGTGGGTTTGATGTAACATTATGATATTGTTTAGTTTTCACCGCGCGTTTTGTTTTTGACACACTCTGGGCCAAAAAGCGCACCACACCAACGCCACCAGGCTCCGAACATCGCCGCACACGACGACGCGCCGCGCCTTTGAGCCCGCGCGCCGTCGAAAGACGCACGCACGACGCGTCATGACCACCCTGCGCGTGCTCGCCGGCGACGATCTCGGGTACGTTCGCGTGTGCGCCAATGCCCCAGCCGCCAGCGACGACGATGGTGAAAGCTTACACCTCATCGGCAAGTTTGGCGCGCTGGACCGCGCGAGTGCGACGTTGAGGATGCACCACGCCACACCAAACGCGTCCGGGGACGATGCGCTGACGTTTACGTCGCTCGGGACGATTGTCGCGGCGCGGAAGGGTGGACGCGTGGACGCGTTGGATGCTCGAAGCGGAGCGCAGAAACATAAAACCTTACGCGTTGATGGCGAGATCGTCGATGCGTACGGTTCGTGCTCGAGCACGACGGCGATGGATGTGGTTGTGGTGCACGCATCTGGGGAGGTGTCGACGCACGGGGTGGAGGGAGACGGGGATTGGACGCGCCGCGGGTCGTTTACGGCGATGGCCAACGCGTTGAGCGCGGATGTCGACACGCGGCTCGGGAGAATAGTCATCGGTGGGAAAGACTTTGGAAACGATGTGATGATTTATGACATTGCCGAGGGCAAGCGGTTGTACAAGGCGAAGCCGCCACCGGTGAATTGGCTCAACTATCGAGCGCCGCCATGGGTGAGCGCGACGTGCTTCGCCTCGCAGAGCGAATGCGTGCGGTTTTTCGTCGGTACGGGCGAACATAGATTTAGACACTACGACACTAGAGAGGCCAAGCGCGCGGTGCTCGAGTTAGACATGGGGAACGCCGTGATTACGAGCGTGGCGAGTAGCGCTGATGGAAACGAAGCCTACGTGGCCAACGCTCGCGGCTTGTTTGAAATCGTCGACTTACGCGCCGGGCGTACGCGCGGCAAGTTTCGTGGAAACTCGGGAAGTATTCGCCAAATCGCAGTGCACCCCGACGGCATGCACGTGGCGTGCGGGGGACTTGATCAATACGTCCGCGTGTACGACGTGAAAACCAAGCGCGCGGTGGCGAGCGCGTACGCCAAACAAGCGCTCACGTCCATTGTATTCGACGCATACACGCCAGAAGTCGAAGCCGCAAACGCAAAATCGGCAAAGAAGAAGGCCAAAAAGTCAACCAAGGTCGACGCGGATGGCTCTGTGAAGAAGCTGAAGAAGAAAGTCAAGCGCGTCGTCGCGTCTGACTCAGAGGACGACGTCCCGAAGAAGACAAAAAAGACAAAGAAAAAGCTCAAAATGCGAATCGAATAACATTACACCCCACGGTGCGCGCGCGAGTGCGCGTGCGTGACGAACATTCGCACACGCACGCACACGCACGCGGCACACGCACATGGGACTCTAGCACCTATACATAATACAATCGACACAAACGTCAACCAACCTCGCGCTCACCCGCGCACAATCGTCATCTTCCCTTCACCGTACCGCCGTCCAATCTGCCGCTGCGCGCGCGGATCCGCCGCCGCCCACGCGTTGCCTCTCGCCGCCGCGTGCGTCTGCGCCAACCACAGCGCCGCCCACAGCATGAACAGCACCGCGAGCTTCCACAGCTTATTCTCCAACCGCACCTTCATCCCGCGCACCTTGATCGTCTGCCCTCGCAACAGCCCATTCACGCGCGGATCGAGCACGCGCTCGACGTCCACGACGTCCACGACCGACGTGTCCGCGCGCACGGAGGCGTCTTTCACGCGCGATGGTGCGGACATGTGATTGATGGTGCGCCAATCAATGACGAGCGCCGTGCGTCATTCGTGCGCACGCGATGCGCCGTTCGATCGCGCGCGCGGTATGGGCGCGCTCGCGCGACGCGGGTGGGATGGTGACGCGTTCTCCACCGTCGCTACTCGCGGCGTTGACGACGGTGACGACGACGACGACGCCAAAGGTGATGAATGTTGAGGTGGTTGCCGGCACGCGCGGATTCGCCGCACAAACGAAAAAGGACAAGTCCCGCAAAGACGCCGACGCCGCGGCGCGCATGGAAATTGTCTTCGTCGACGACGCGTCCGAGGTTACGGTGGAAGACCCCGGGTTGACGCCGCAGAAGACGGTGGAACTGTTGGACAAGTTCATCGTCGGGCAGACGGATGCGAAAAAAGCGTGCGCGGTGGCGCTTCGGAACCGCTGGCGCCGACACAAGATTAAAGCACCGATGAAGGATGAAATTGTACCGAAAAATATATTGATGATTGGCCCCACCGGGTGCGGTAAGACGGAGATTGCGAGGCGGTTGGCGAAGATTACGGATTCGCCCTTTGTCAAGGTTGAGGCGACCAAGTTTACAGAAGTTGGGTTTCACGGCCGCGACGTCGATCAGATTATTCGTGATTTGGTCGATAACGGCATCGCATTGACCAAGCAAAAGATGCGCGCGAAATTTGAAAAGTTTGTCGAGGAATTGATTGAGAATAAAATTTTGGACTTTGTGTGCGGGGAGGGGGCAAACGACGAGACGCGCGAGGCGTTTCGCTCGTTGTACCGCGACGGCACTTTAGATGACCGTACGGTGGAAGTCGAGCTGCCGGATGCGACTGGGAATAACATGAAAATCGACCCAACGGGTGGTCCGATTCCGATTCACGAATTAGTCATCAAGGTGGACAAATTATTTGGGAACCGTAAAAACACGACCAAGCGTAAAATGACGGTGGCGGAGTGCAAGCCGTTAATCGAAGAGATGGAATTCGACAAGTTGTTATCGACGGAAACTATCGCCAAGGAGGCGATCATCGCAGTTGAGAATGATGGAATCGTCTTCATAGATGAGATTGACAAGATTGTGTCCTCGAGTGATTACAGACACGGCGCCGACGCGAGCTCTGAAGGCGTACAACGCGATTTGTTACCCATTATTGAAGGTTCGGTGGTGAGCACCAAACACGGCAACGTGAACACCGATCACATCTTGTTCATCGCGTCTGGGGCGTTTCATTCAGCGAAACCGTCTGACATGCTCGCCGAACTTCAAGGTCGTCTGCCGATTCGCGTGGAATTGAAAGGTTTAACCGAACACGACTTGTACCGCATTTTAACCGAGCCAGAGATGAATATGATTGAGCAACAGCGCGCGCTGATGAAAACAGAGGGTATTGATTTAGTTTTTACCGATGCCGCAATCAAGCACGTGTCGTCCATCGCGTCACAAGTGAACAAAACGGTGGATAACATCGGCGCACGTCGATTGCACACCGTACTTGAACGCATTGTGGAAGACATGTCGTTCAACGCGCCGGAAAAATACGCCGCGCACGTCGCGGGAGGCGGTTCAGGCATGCTCGAAGTCAAAGTTGATGTCAAGGATATCGATGAGGCGATCGGTGAGATGTTAAAAAAGCAAGATTTGTCCCGTTTCGTGTTGTAATTCTCATATTAAATTTACCTTTTCTTTTCGCCGTAAATCAGGCTGTATCCCACGTGTCTCGAGCTTGCCACGCGTCCCGAGTTTCAACGGCGCGCGTTGGAGGTTGATAACTAGCGTTATATCTTCGTCCGCGACGAGCAACGAGCTCGTACAATCGCACATAATACGTCCCCGAATCTTCCCAGCTTTTCAGGCGCATTTCTTCGTCTAGATTTGTGAGCTTTTCATCCGCCGTCAACATGCACGCGTTGCACGCAAACATCATCGGAACGCCCGCGAAACACCCCTTGTTGATACAACTCGCAAAACGATGCATGGGCTGGCAGTGCTTGTGATAGAATTTTTCACATGAAATGCACGTGTGAAGCACCCCAGCCATGTGCTTCGTGCCCTGATAAATCCCCCCGTAACACAAACTACACCTCCCATACGCCCTGTCCTCCTCGTTTTCGATTTCATAGTCCAAAAAGAAATCCTCGTACACCGTCAAGCATCTATTTCCTATGTCGGTCAACGTATGATTATCGTAGTAATTGAACAAGTGCTCAAATACATTCATAATTCTGAAGTTTTGCTTGGCGTGATTGCGATTTTTAAATCCTCCAAGCGCGCACACTTGCTTGTAAAAGTGCAAACAATCCATCGGCTTCCCGGTACGAATCATCACTCGGTCAATCGCAGACCACACAATTTCCCAATCCCGACCTTGTTTGTGATGAAACCGCATGAAGTCAAACATAAAGTCTTCCATCGAGCACTCCTCCAGCGGCGGGCGCACCCAATTATCATCCTTGATTGTTCCAAATTTCCTCGCGCGCGACGACTTTTCGGGACAGAGCTCCATCTTCGTCCACCGAGGCATGTACCGCCCGCGCTCATCCATCACAATATCCACGCCATCGTCATCGATGCGACCGGGCGGTCGAGCTAACGCGTCCTCCTTCTCCTCTTCCTCCTCCTCCTTCGCCGCCGCATCGCCGTCATCGCCGTCGTCGCCGTCGTCGCCGTCGCCAACGGCAGCTGCGACAGCTGCGTCAGCCACCATCCCTTCCCCGTCACCCTCCTCGCGCGCGCACGCGCCGACGTCCCCCATCGCGTCCTCGCCTGCACCGCCATCGTCGGCGTCCATGTCCACGTCCATCGCGGCGCGCTCGTCCATCGCGGCGCTCGTCGTCGTCGTGTGGCGCGTCAGGCGCTGAGGTGCGAATTTCAAATCCAGCCTCGGTGACGCCACCAATCAAAAACCATCCATTGATGGCCCGACGCACGCCCACACTATGGATGCCACATCGC
>Ga0222715_10000187_pt1 | contig 63990 bp, 85 predicted proteins | sample C33_9DmetaG_FD_165056 | JGI IMG/M metagenome (GOLD analysis project Ga0222715, IMG submission 165056) | Estuarine water microbial communities from San Francisco Bay, California, United States - C33_9D | ecosystem: Environmental > Aquatic > Marine > Unclassified | place: USA: California...
CTTCATCTTTAGTTTTAATCTGCATCTTTAACAAATGTACCGTTAACCATTTTACCCGTGCGCTTTGCAATGACATCATACGCAGACTTAATACAGTCTTCAATAAACATATCTTCAAACTTAGCGATGCTTGTAAGCACAACAATCATATCACCTATAGCATCTTGTATTTCTGCTTTGTCGTTTTTAAGTAACGCCTCTGCAAGCTCACCTGATTCTTCCATAAGCTTTAGATACTGAGTTCTAGCATCACCTTTATCGTATATGCCTTTGTCAGTAGCCCAACTACGTATGTCATCAAACACATTACCCGGTGTTTCATCTAACGCTGGTTCAGCGATGAAAGCCTCGTAATAAGCTTTGTTATATATATAACTACGATCTTCGTTATACATAGACGTTTTAGCATTAGCCATTATCCATGGTATCGTTTGCTCGTTAATCTCGAACTGGCCGTGATACGTTCGCCATTTTAAACCTACGCTATCCATTAAATGTCCTTTGAGTTTGTTTAAAGGTACTGGAAATGTTGAGGTTTGTTCTGTTGCGTTTATCTTCATTTTATTAAATAAATTTTTATACAATTTCCTGTCTGTCTTATAGCCATAAGACTTTTGAAGTTCTATTTCGCGGTCTGATATATAATCTATATCGTCTGACTGCTCAAGAACTTCATACTCATTCTCCTTATATCCTTGTATAAGGGTTACGCGGGTATTAAGATCACGTGTTACGCCTATCTTTTTACCCGGTATGTGATACAAATAATACATCTAATTTAATTTATCGTTATACAAATGTAAGTTGTGTGCGTGATGGTAATACCAGCCGGTTTGAATAGACAATCTGTCTGCGACCATCTCTTGCAATGATGCAAACTGATACTGATCATTACAGAAACCGTACCATAGATCATTAGATCGCATATAGACAGACATACAAAGCTTATCATCAATGATACTAAACTGAACTGCATATGTACAGGGTGTGTCGTGTCTGTAATCGTATATTTCTTTACCATCATATATACTTATAGCAGCTTGCCTAGTGCTTTTATTCTTCCTAAGTATGTCTACTACTTTACCTAACTGGTTTTCTCTGTTCCATTGCCAACCATAATTAGAGTTGACATTGCCGTTAGCATCTGCCATACGTTTCCATATCTCAGGTATCTTACCATATAGCTCACCTAACTTACTTATATTTCTGTTACCAGATAAATACCAAGCCCACTCGGCCGCAGCATATTTCTGATTCCATTTTCTATATCCTGCTTTTATCTTCTTATCAGAAGGGTTGTGAATATAAAACCCAACATTAAACAAAGCTTTAGTGTTATCAAAGTCTACACCTTTATCTTTTATCTTGATGTAGAAATAATCAAAAGCTTCGCTTGCTGTTTTGAAATTACTCTTTGTGCTTATCATAATAATATTTATAAAACTTATAAATGTTCTCCCATATCATATCTTTAATGTATATACTAGGGGATCTGTTTATTTTACCGTTTAACGTTATATCTATATACCATTCAGCTGGACCTTTAGCAAAGGGTGATATGTATATCTTGTTTCGTATACACCATAGCCTAGCCTCGTATTCTTCTTCGGTAGGGCTGTAGCTACCCATATCCCACTCTTTGTTTTTCTTATGCCAAGCCGCTGCCATTTATTCCCATGGCATTTTTTCACCATCAGCAATTGCGTGCTGTACGTGAGGTGCAAACCTACCCGAGGCTGGTTGCCATTTGAAATGAGCTTCAGCACCGTTTTCACCTAAGTTTTGAAACTTTACTTTAAGTATCTTTGCTTTAACGGTTTTCTCTTCATAGTCTCTGTGGACTAATATACCGTGATAACTAGCATCGTACCATTCGCCTCCACCTTTAATGTTATACATAGTCGGCTCTTCAATCTTACCGTCTTTGTCTTTATACATCTTAGTTGGGTGCGCTACAATAAACACTAGCACATCATACTTTTTAGCAAACATTTCTATCTTAGTTAGATACTCCATGGTGTACCTGTTGACGTCTTCTGTTTTACAATCAACGTCTCGTACTTTATTAAACGGATCTATAACAAGGCATTTAATACCTTTGCGCTTAACAAGCTCAGCACCTTTACGTAGCACTGACTCAAGCGTGTAACGTTCCATATCAATATGAAAAAAGTTATCGTTACAATGTTCAGCTACTTGTCTCCACTTGTCTGTACCGATATCCTTTTTAGAAGGCATATCTCCCCAGACTTTACGCATTAGCTTATGAGCATGTAAATATGTCGGCGCATTTTCTGGACTAGCGAATGCTGTTTTCCAACCATAATTAGCGTTGTACCCAACAACCATTTGATCGACAAAGTCACTCTTGCCGGAACTAGGGATGCCAGTGACAGTAATAAATTGACCAGTGTAAGTCGAAAAGATATCATCAAAATTTGGTAAGCCAACTTGATATCCTGGTTTAAAGCCATTCGTAACAAAGTCGGTAACCTCATTTTCAATATCCCTGAACGTCGTAACATTCTCAAGCGGTACTGGTCTTGCTCTTGAAATACGCTCTGCCAGTTTTTCTTTTCCATACTTAATTAAATATTCATTAGCGTCTTTACACTCTTCAAAGTCTGCTAAGAAACAAACTTCAGCACCTAGCCTTCTAACTAGTTCTTGTTGTAACGCTTGACCAGCGTCATCAGAGTCAACAGCTAGTATTACTTTTTCTTTATCTTCAAAGTAATCAATACAATTATCTAGGTAATCTAGGTTGTTTGTATTAAGCGTTGCTCCGTTTGGAACTGATATAGCGTTTTTAATACCAGCTTCATACAAAGCTAGCACGTCCATTTCACCTTCAGTTATTACACAGTGATCATAACCAACAATGCTGTTGATATTGTAAAATACTTTTTCAGCTCCTTTGTAAAGCTTAAAGTTTTTACGACCGTCTCTGTATTTTATATTGATGAGTTGATCACCCATTATATAATTAAACTGAATTGTATTCTCGGTTTTACCGGTCTGTGGCATCCACTCAGGACCTTGCCCGACTTTTAAATCGTCAAGAGTCCTTTGTGATATACCTCGTGATTCAAACCATTCAGTTACTTTGTTTTCAACAGGTAAGTACTTAGTTACTTCAGGTCTAACGTAGACTTTTTCACTAGCACCTTTACGTTGATACGTATGTAACTGAAAAGTTGTATTACAATTATGACAAGTACCGAGACCACGTTCCCAATCATAGCTAGCACATTCGGCTTTCTGGTTTTTGGGTTGTCTATCATGAGAACACAACGGGCATACGCCCTGTGATTTGCCCTCTTTAAGACCGTAATGATTGAACTCGTCAATCAAAAATCCATTGATCTCTGTTGTCTGCATTTAATTAATCTTCTATTAGTGTTACATTACCATCATTATCTGTATTGATACTAATGTAATCGTTTTCATCTATCATTGGTCTCTGCATTCTGGACATATATCGCAAAAGTCATATTCCTCCTGCGACATTTTCTCGTTACACATTTCGCACAGTGGCATTAGAACGGTAAGTCTTCTTCAACAGCCGCCGGCTGTGGTGCTTGCTTTGGTTGATCATCGCGTGGCGCTGCGGCTACGTTATTACCATTAGTCCATACTACCTGTACATTACCAAGGTAAGTCTTCTTTTCTTGAGCTTCTCGCTCTTCTTTTGTTTGCGCGACAACGATAGGACCTTGATTACCAAACTGATCTGATTCGTCATTAATAGTTATTGTTATCGGTAAGTATTTACCTTTCTTACCTGGAATAATTTTATCTTTAGGTATTTCAGATAGGTTAATACTTGCTTTAATTATACTTGCCATTATGCGTAGTTATTGATTTGGTTAAACATGCGCTGCAACTGATCTTTAGTAGCGTTGCTATTGCGTCGTAGATTATCTACTGCTTTAACATGGTTTTGATTAGCATAAAAATTGTTTACACTAGTTTCAACTCCTGTTACTGTACAAACTTTAGTTTGATTTTTTCTAGCTCGTGCCATAATAATTGGTTTAAAGGGTTTCGTTAATAAAAAATTGTGAAGGATCAAAACCTTCTTGTCTATAAAATAATTGGTATTGTTCAACTGCTTTCTTTACTTTATCAGCTCCACGCTGTAAAAACTCAGGCGAGCAATCGAATATACCTATTTGATGTGTTGTTTTATCTATTGCAATAAACAACATCTCGTAACCAAACAACTGTTGGTATATGTAAGCCTGACTGTCGTAGTTATATTTAGATGCTGACCATCTAAACTTATTAAGATCTGCTGTTGTCTTCAAATCAATGATAAGTTTCTCATCGTGATTTAATATATCAGCTTTACCTTTCCACAACTCATTTTCTAGCTCACCAATACCAGGTACTTCGTAGTCGCAATTACCTCTGATAAGACCTTCACAAACATCGTTTGATAAAATCTTATCTGTCATCAGCTCGATCATATCGACTTCAGACTGAAGCAAGCACAATTCACCACCTGATATCTCTTTGTATGCTTTAGTATTCCTGTTAGACGATTCTACAACCTTAAAGTTTTTAAGTTTTTCAGGTTCTAGTATCGCCGTGTGGAAATACCCACCAATTAAAAAGGCAGGTATTTGCTTTGACGGTTTACCTAAAGCTAAAGGATCTTTTAAAAGTGTAGATATATCAGAGTTACTAAGGTACTGCTTACCGAAGTCACCATAGTAATGCTCATCAATCTTAAGCTTTTCAATAATCTCATTCTTGCTCATACTTTTTAAGTTGCGCTTTAGCTGGTATAGATACTTTGTACTTTGTGTTGATAGCATTCATTGTGCCACCAGCTTTTATGTACTCCACTGCTTTCTTAAAAGCATCAGTATTTATATCCAACGTTGGTTTAGATTTAGCCTCGGCTTTTCCGTGGTCATTGGACGCATCTGAGTCTTGCGTATCATCTATTAGGAATAAATTTCCTAATGCGTATTTCTTCCCATAACTTGAAGCAGAACCAAACTGCTGCGGTACTTGCATGCCTTTCTGAGCTAGGTCTACACCTACAACTGCTTTAGCAGATATTGATGCTTCACCATCAGAGATAGTTGCAGTCGACTCAATCATAGGTACGCTATCAAATAACGTTAGCACCTCTTCGTTTATCGTGACTGATACTCCTAACTCTAGTAGAAAGGGTTTTGTTGCTTCAAGAATGTCTTCGGCTGATCGGAAGTAGTATTTGCCGAATGAATTAAACCTACTTTTCTTCGATTTAAATTTTGTCTGGATAATAGCCAGCTTTTCATTTAGTGTCATAGGTATATTGGTATTTACTTATTAATATAATTACACATAAAAATACAGTTTTACAATTATAACTTACAGATAGTCAATCACTTGCGAGTGATCAACGTTGTCAATTAATTTCTGTACGGCTTGCTTTTTTAGCTCACTTACACGCACATAATTGCTTGTACCTTCTATGTTTAGTTTAGCCGCGATATCTTTAGCTTGATGCTTATCGCAGTCGAGTCCGTAGCTTAATCTTAGCACCTCGTACTCTTTTTCGTTTAGGTGCTTTTGAAGTAAGCCTTTGAGATAAATATTCAGTAGAGCTATATTGTATGGCTCTGATTTATCCGCGATTTGATGTATCATCATTTCGCCTTCGTCATTAGCCGGTTGCGCATCTATAGATAAAAATATAGAATTAAAAAACATTGCAACCATTTTATGATCTTTAGGGTTTTTACGTATTTCGTTCATCTTATGCTCAGGTATACGTATATCGCCCCTGTGCATATCAATACGCCTACGTATAGCACCTTTAATACGTTTACTAAAAAACGATTTTAAGGTTTTTTCTAAGTCATCAGAATCATCTAGCTTTTCCCAAAGAAGTTTATCAACTGATTTAATTAAAGCTTCATTGCCGATTTGTATAAGATCGTTTATACTAAGTACGCCTGATGCTTGTTGTGTAGTTGAAAACTTACGCGCTAGATTTTCTACAAGCGGCATAAACTTAACTATAAGCTCATTACGTGTGTAATCTTTAAAATCCCAATTACCTTCAGGCATAGAAGCTTTTAAGTCTTCTTTGTACCTTATATAGTTCTGTACGTTATACTTTTTCATCTTCTTTTAGTTGCTGATTTAATAATTCTTTTTCTTTTTTAAGCTCATTACCTATATTACGATATATAGTTCTTGCTGAGCAATTAAAATACTTAGCAAGCTTGTCTATAGTGATAACATCTTGCATTTCGTTTAGAATTAGCATAGCATCGTATATATCATCTTGTGTAACAGTTTTAGTTCTACCCATAATACTACCAACAATGTGTAGCTTTTCGGATGGTGTTAGCTGACAAGTATCTTTAAAAATAATCTTACGCATTTTATTACGTGGAGGTTCTTCTAAATCATACATACTTACATCATAGATAATATTCTTTAATAGCTGTTCTGAAACAGTAAATGTTACAAAGCCGTTTTTCTTATTGCAAATATTTCTAGCTACATATTCAAACTCATCTTGATCCATAGCAGGATTAAGATACCATATAACTAGCAGATGCCATTTTAAAGAACGATACGTTGTAATCTTAGCTTTAGTTCTAAATAGATCGTAGCACTGGTGTGTACCATTATAGTACACAGTGCCCCAATCATGCACCTCATCAGGATAATCACTGATAGGTTCTCGTCGGTATATGATACGGTTGCTGTCTAAAAATTTGGTATTTCGGTATGACATTAGCCTATTACTTATTACTATTAGGGGCTGTTGTCACAGTCCCGTGTGGTTTTAACGTACATATAATAATATGCTCGTTTATAAAATCATCTTCTTCTCTAAGCCTCATAAATAATTCTTTAGTTTTACTCATTTTAAAAATGTTATTAGTTTGAGTCGTTTGTTATATTTATGAAATAAATTAACTTTATTTTCATTTATTTTTAACACTAATGCGTCATTAAGTATTTGATACTTTAGATGCCAAATGCTATTTTCCAGGTACTTTACGTGGCGCTTTTTTCTTTTGAAAAGCTTTAACTTTTGTTGCAATTTTTCCATAATTAACTGATATAATGTGGTCGTATAATTTTCTGCTCATTTTTGTTTTTTACTGTGTGTTTTTCGTTTTCATAATAATTCCAATATGCTGTAACGCTATCGTTATTAACTTTATACTCGTCAGGCATACACTGCGGTGGTTCTGTAAATGTTTCAGAAGTAATACCGTCAGGACAAAAGCTTAATGCGTATCTGCATTTATCTATAGTCATATGGATTTTACCATATCTTTTAGTATACTCTTGCCCTAACGCTATCATGTGCTCGTACAACCAAAAATAATTTGGCCTGCTTTCCCTTACCCATATAGTAGACGGGTGATTTAAGTGTGCTTGTCTGTAAGGCACATCATTGGGATCACCATACACGTGATGTGCGGTGCAAAGCATTTGAGCTGATTCCAATATCATCTTTACTTTGTGCTTGTCATAAAAATAACTAGCAGCTCTGTAAGGATCGTGATCGAGATAAAATATATTCATTCGTAGTGCTTATCTAATAACATATGAGCAACTTCTTCGCTAATCATATTGTCATTATAAAGTTTCCATATTAATTTACTCATAATTTCTAATTGTTTTGTAAAGAGGGTGTCTGTAGCTACCGGCTTTAGTACGTTCGAAGTACGTAAATGTAGCTATTTTACCGATATAGTCGTGAATATTTTCTAGTATATAACGACGATCAGAGTAGTTGTAACCCTTACCGATTGGACAACCAAACTCATTACCATCATCATCTACCATCAAGAACTTACCAATAAGACCTGTAAACTTACCTTTACCAGCTTCATAGCCAATAATAGTAGCTTCGGTGTCACTGAAGTCTTTGAATTTTTGTAGGTTGTAGCTACGTTTTTGCTCATACGGACCGTTAAGTCTTAGTATAGAGCCTTCGTAACCTTGTTTTAAAAAGCCGTCGTAGTGTACGTTAGCAGCCTCTTCATACTTGTTAACCTGTATAGTTTCAACAGATATAACTGAATCTGACCATAAGTTTTTACTTGACAATAGCCAGTTAAGTCTGTCTTCGTAACTAGGACCTTCAGCTATCATATCGTATACATGGTATTGTATTAGTCTATGTGCATTTAGACGATCCTCGTCAGTCGGTTTTTGTTTTCTGACCAATGATATGATTTGTTCGAAATCGTCTCTTAGATCGTGATTATACAACTCACCATCAAGAACAGCATTAGGTTGCTGATCAAAGAACTTTTCAAGATCTATCTTAATATGTTGTAAGTTGTGGAACTCTTTACCGGTACGTGAGTACGCACCATCTTTAGTAAATATACAGCGCACGCCATCGAGCTTAGGTTGTATAAAAACCTTCTCTGAGAAATCAATTCTGTTCTCATTTACTTTATGCGCTAGCATAGGTTTTATCATAATTTTCCGTATTTAGTTTGTAATCTTTCTATTTTTCTTTTAATTATAGCTGCTTTCTCATATTCCTCTTTGTCTTCATACGTTGACAATAGGGTCATAAGTCGCGCTAGTTCTCCTATCATTATCTCTTCATCTGTTGCGGGTGGAAACTGAGTAATCTCAAGGTCACCTGAATCAAATAAAGTTTTAATAATTTTATCAGCAATTTTATCTGCTAGATAATCTAGTTCTTTTTCTGTCATACTAATTCTTCTTTATTGTATTTTTTAAGTACCGCGTCTGGTTTACCTACAAATATAACTTTTTTAGAAAACGTGTGGTATATAGATATATAGGTTTGTTCACCTTCTTTAGGAAACAAAGTGTACACGTAGTCCGCCCAGCCATAATCATCATCAATAGGTGATAAGTATAAGCCACCAGGTCGATCTTTAAATTCTTTTATAAACTGAGCCGCAAAACAACCTGGGCCATTTGCGTATCTATTAAGCTGTGGAGTTCTGCCTAAACCGTTTCCTATGCTAATACCTTCTAGCCATTTGGCATATTCTACTGCCATATATTCAGGATAACCATCATATTGCTGATAAATATTCACAAGCGCAAGCTCTGGTTTTTCATGTGCTTTGTCATACGCCAAGCCTTCTTGACGTGGTATAATTCGTGTTAGTGATCTTGTGCCCATATTATTTAAATTTACTTGCCACGTGGCGTATTTCTTCTTTTTCATACTGTTCAAGCCCAGGTGTTTGCTGAGCATACATACGAAGTACGTAGTGAACAAACGTGCAGTCGCTTTCTGTTAGTTTAATTGTCTTCATAATCTTGTTCCCATTAAATTTTAGCTTTATTAATTGTTGTTATTAATGTTTCTACAGATTTTTTATCAGTAAAGCGTATCGTTGAGGTTTCAAAAACTTCAACCACCCATTTATTATCTACAACCTCATCGCTTGCTTGAGTAATTAACCCAAAACCTCTTGCCAAATCATACGTGTAATAATAAAAATTATCACCGAATTCTTTTGTAAATCCTAAATCTACTAAGTCTTGTTCTTTCATAGTCCTGATTTTTTAAGGAAGTAGTTGTATACTTCTGGTATATGTTTCTTGTAGTAAGGCTGGCTATCTTTAACCCACTGTTTAAGCTCTGCTTTATTAGTAAAAGGTAGCCTGTTTATGTGATTAGCCATATTAAACATAGGTTCTATATCATCAATAAAATCACCGACTGTCCAGCCTTCCCATATATGTTTGTCTCTATTCATTATTCCCAGTATTTGTTTACTAGATCTTCAGACCAAAGCGCTTTACTTAAATCTTTTATTGTTTCCATAAACTCATCAAATACAACTTCGTCTGTACCTAAATCTATACTGTACGTTTTCTCGTAATGTTTAATTATTATTTTCATATTAGTGAAATATTAGTCCTATTTTTTTGTTTTTGCTAAACCACTTTGTTGCCATCAAATCAATACTAGAAGCATCCACATAACCGTTAGATAGCAGATCGCTATTAGTAGAAAAGATTTTTGTGTGTCTATGTTTTCTTTCATTTATCATATGTTTTTGTTTGCCAGAATCACTGAATATAATATCGTAATTACTTGGTAATGAGGTTTTTAAAATTAAATCTACCATATTGGTATAACTGTAAAACCTTACGTTTGGGTTTTGCTTTGCAATGGTAATCCACTTTTTTAGATACGCGCCGGAATAATAATCACCGCTATCATGGACACGTACGTAATCAGGTTTTTTACGTTTTATTTCAGCGTTCATTGCATCTACAAATCTGTCTGTTTTAGTTAGCTCGTAGCGCTTTTCGAAAGCAGGTTTTACATTGCTCCAGATATATGCGCCTTTCTTAGCGTAACAAAACTTTATACAGTCTTTAGCCATTGGGCATGTTAGTTTACCACTGGCTGATTTGTATGCAGGTATACCGAAGTTAAACACCTTAAGCCCTAATTCTTTACTGGTCTTTTTTAATTTACTATTTTGAGTCAGAAGATTCATAGTACTCTATCTATTGTTTCTAAAGTGCTCATTTGATAGTATATTTTCAATTTTATCTTCCATACTTACTATATCTTTTGCAAGCTCAAGTATAGTATCTAGACCTCTTTGCTCTGAATAGCTAAGGTTCACGTCTATATCGCAGTCAAATAGTGTATCTACTACGTCCTGCATATCGTTTGAGGTATTTTCATACCTGCAATAACTCATGTTTGGCATATTTATTTTTATTTATTATCCGTTAGTGTTCGTGTTTTGTTTTTAATAGTTGTCTCACTAGGAATCGAACCTAGACTCTTCTGAACCAAAATCAGACGTGTTACCAATTACACCATGAGACAGGTGGTTTTAATCTAATAAAGTCATGTATGCTGAAGGATTAGCTGATCTAAACCAGTCAATACCTTTACGCATTTCATTTATTAGTTTTTGAGATGCAAAATTAGTACGCTCAAGTATCATATTGCAACCCATAATAAAGTCATACATACTAAGCTCATTAGCATTTAACTCTGCTGGTTCGCCTGTAAATATGTTTTCTACTGTACCACCTTTTGGGTACACATCGCCATTAAACCATTTCGGTAGCGGCTTCATCTGTGTTTTCGTACTCATATCCTTGTTCTATTAGTTTGTTTTCTATTTCTTCTTTTATATCGTTTACCATACTACCGTAAGACTCTTCAACGGCTTCCATAAATGGGTGCCAATCTAAGTCATCAACATACATACTTTGACCCTCCTGTATTGCTTCAGCGATTTCATCCGCTAAATCATTTTCATAATAGTGTATGTCTTCACTTACGCACACGCTATCAGGGTTATGAGTGGCAATATAAACTGTATATCCATCTGCAGTTGTTTCTTCGTAGCAATAAAAATCAAAGTGTTTATTACTCCATTGATCTGAAACTTCGCAGTCGTAATGCTTTTCTAGTAAATTCCAAGCTTTAGTTTCGTCCATATCGTGGTACTCTAAGTACCCTTTAGCTTCTAACTTATCAGTTATTAGCTTGTCTGTTAGTATTTTTTCCATTTGTTTTTGCTATAATAGTTTTTAAGAATATAATTAAATATAAAGTTTATGCGATTATTTTCGCCGTATATCATGATACGCTTTTTACTTGTCCAAGCCCTAAGCTCACCATCTTTACTAATCACCTTGTAAGGCACTTCGTAAGTTGGGTTTATTTGATATCTTGTGTAACAGTTTCTATCAATTCTTACATAACCCGTTTGATAAGAGGCTATTGTCACACGTTTACCTCTTACATAAAAAGGTATAGCAAACTCTCTAGTTCCATTAACCTGCTGTCGCGGCGTTGTAATCTCTTCGACTTCCAAGTATTTCATCAACGTAGTCGTGTTTTCCATAATCTAATTCTATTAGTTTTAATATATAATTCCAAGTTTCAAGCTCGCGCTTTGCAGCGTCAAGACATATTTCTAACTCGCGCATAGTTACTACACCAGTATTCTTACGCTCAATGTCATACTCTAGTCTTCTAACTTCGAGTTGCATTGCGTGTATTTTAGCAAACGCTTTGTCGTGTGCTTTTAGTTTAATCGTTTCCTTCATAGTCATCAAAAATTTCATCACCCCAAATAATAGATAAAGCTGTTTGATTTACATAATCTGTATCAGAAAACAAATGAACTCGTCTTAGCTCGCCAACGGTTAAGTCTTGTACGAAGTAAGTATTTTCAAGTCTAGCAATAACTTGCCTGACACTTGAGCTGTATTTACCTTCGTTTTCTTTAAGCTTAGCTCGCACGCGAGGCTTTAGCTTATCGTAAAGTGTCGGTATTTTAGTCATAATTTATAATTTTAGTGGACGTGGCAGGAATCGAACCTGCGTTTAGGTAATGCACAAAGCAGAACCCCTAACCCTTCACGCCCATTTGTGCAGTCATTTCCTAAGCGCGGTGCACCACTGTCGTTAAACCGGTGCGCGTCTTTGTTATTTATTCGCTGCACATTCTACTTACGCCGCCAAGACCTGTGCACTGCTGCACTGGTTTCTTGACTGACGATTTGTATTGTATTACCGGTTTTATGCTCAATAATTGGTACATAACTGTACGTTTGGGTTGTTGAGCACGACACACAAGTTTTGTAGCCCATATCTAATCGCAACTGTGGTATTTTTACACCGGGTTTACATCTACAATACATATTTATTATTTTATATTATTATCCAACAGGTGTCGTATTTTGTTTGTAATCAGGTAATAATTCTACAGCTAGTTTTTCAACAGCTTTTTCAATAATGTGATTACAAGCGTTGTAATATTCATCACCTGATAGTTTATCTACGATAGTTCCATCAACTGACCAGCTAATAGAATCCATCATAACTTCTTTTAAGTTATCCGCTACAGCTTCTGCAATCGAATCTAGTTCTTTCGTTTTACTCATTTTCTATTATTTAGTTGGTTTATTTGCTCCATTTTGTAAGCTTCATATTCTTCTCTAGGTATCCATTTATCTATTTCAGAAAAATATACCATTCCGTCTTCATATCTAAATATAATTCCGTTAAAGTTTCCTGGTTCTAAAAATTCCATATTAAAAGTAGTTTATTGTGTTATCAGAGTGGGACATCCACTCAATATTGTTTAATTTATAGCCTTCGCTTGTTATAAACTCTTCAAAATCTTCAGTTTGCCAATGCGCAAGCGTAGTTTTATCAAAGTGGTCAGCGAGGTTGTATTGGTCTACTGAGCCATTTGCGAAGTCAAGTATAGTTATATAGTACATTTCTTGATTTGTTTTAGTTGTTCGACTGAGTATTGTTTGCTAGTTTCACGCCACATAGCATGGTGAGTGAACTTTCTAACTTTTGGGAAGCTAGATTTCTGACTGTGTACAATACGAGTGTATTCGTTGTCAGTTAGTCCACTGCACCTGCCTTCGTGGGCGAACTTGCGTCTATGCTCCGCAGCTCGCTGTTTTCTCATACGCGTAGAGTATTCGCATAGCTCTTTCATAGTTGTTACGCCCATGGGTTATCTGATTTAGGTACATAGGTTAGACCTTTGTAGTTGAACCATTCAGAGATACCTTCTTGGATATTACCGTCGCCTGTTAGCCTTTGTTTGAAGCCAAATGATGGAGGTAGATTACCTACGTTGTAAGGTTTGTAAATTTCGCCGTTAAGCTTGATTGTCTTGTTTGACAAGAATTTGATTGATTGCATAGTTTGTATTTGTTTATTATATTATCCAGTAAGCGTCGTATTTTATTTGTAATACTCTGCTTGCCATTGTGGAATACCTGAGTTATAACGCTCATACCATTCGCGCTCAACTGTTTCGATTTGCGCTCGGGTTAGTTTTGCAACGGTTAGTCGAGTTCTTTTTCGTGTAGTTTTGCTTCTAGCCATTCGTATTCTTCTTTGTTAATTTTATCTTCTATTTTTACAATTAAGTCGTTAAATAAGTCTTGAGTAGTTTCACCGTCTTCTAAGTCACATTCGTGAGTTACAAAGCTTAGTACTCTTTGAGCTACGTGAGCCCAACCATTTAAGTCGTATAGGTCAGCGAAGTAGTCTATTGTTTCTTCGTTCCAAGTAAATTCTTTCATTTATTTTTATTTAAGTTAATTAACAACTGTCTTTCTCGCATAGCTTTAAAAGTATCACTTATCAGTTCACTTCTCTGTTCGCTTGTAAGACCAGCGATGTAGTTAGTATTGTAGCGTTCGTTTGCTAGTTTGTGTAAGTGGTCGTAGTAGTTTATACGTTTCATATTAGTTGTTTATTATATTATCCAAAGAGTGTTGTATTTTATCTGTAGATACCAAAATCTGCATCGAGCTGACCGGTGATTAAACCAAATATAAGGAAACCAATTCCAGATATTGCCATTGTAGTTAAACCAATTACGGTTGCATAAGTTATAGCTATGATAGCTTTGTGTGTAAACTTTCTCATTTGTTAGTTGATTTATAGTAGTTAATTCTTTCTTGTACTTGCTCGCGAGTAATCTCACCGTCAAGTTGCATGAGTATATATCCACTCATATCGATTTGTTTGCCGTTTTGGCAAGTTAGTATAAATTGCATAGTTAATTATTTAGAAGTCGCTGTGAGAATCGAACTCACACAAGTGATAGAGTTGGTATTCGTCCATCGTTGTCACTTGTAACCGTTGCGACTAGTTTTTACCGCTTGCTCGTTTTATTTTATGTCGCTAAGGCGATAGCTCAACTACGACATTAGTTATACTGAATTTAAGCAGTTTGTTTCAAGTTATAGTACTTCAGTATTTTGAAGTGCTTTTGGAACAGAAGTTGATGAAGTATACGAGTTGTACTTTAACCAACATGACAAGTGGTCAAGATTTTCAGACATTAGCTCATAAGCTTTATCGTGATTGTATTTGAATGTTTTACCATTTTTGAATGTAACTTCAATGATAGTATTTTGACCGATTAAAGATTTACGAATGACGAATCTTTTAGAAGTAATTGAATTTTGCATAGTTATGAATTTAAGTATTTATATTTGTTATTTAGTATTTATATTATTATCCAGTTGCTGTCGTATTTTGTTTGTAAAGAGTGTAGTTTTATTTAGTACTAGTTTTTGTTTAGTGGTTATTACACTACGCTTCTTTGTGTATAACTAATTAGTTTGTTAGTTAGTTACATTTATATTATCCAAAATAGTTCGTATTTTGTCTGTAATTATAGTTTGCTTATTAATTCGTCGAGCGTAATTTGCAAGCTAGTTTTAGTAACGTTGCCGTTTATATATTGGTTTAGTTCGTCGATTGCAGTTAGTATTTCGATTTTAGTATTAGAATTAATTTGCATAGTAATTATTTTTAGTTATTTAGTAGCTTAATTGCTTACGTATATATTATCCAAACGTACTCGTATTTTGTCTGTAAAAATAAAATTAGTTAGTTAGCTTCCGTCGGAAAAAGTCAAAACATTCTACGTAACTGGCTGATTTTCTGGTATATATATGTTAAAAAAGTCAAAAAGTTGGGGGGCCCGGTGAATTTAAAACCGTTTTTGTAAATCGTTGATAATCAATAACATAGGGGGTAGCACTATACCCCAATATTTGTAACGTGATTTTTTCAATAGGGTGACATTAGGGTTATAAGTATATATAGTAAGGGGCTATTGTCACTATATAACTAGTTTGTAAACTATCACTTTTATCTGTGAGTATATAACCTATAAAAGAATTTAAGAAATATGGCTATAATATATTCATACCCAGATATTGGCGACGTACAAGGCAATGACATCATAGTTATTACTGATGCTGATACAGGTAATGCAACCAAATCAGCGACAATAGACACATTGTCAGCCTATATTGCAGCTCAAGCTGGTGCAGGTACTGTGCAAAGCTTCAGTGTGGACTCTTCGTCTATACCAGGTATTACAACTGTAGTCACAAACGCTACAACTGACCCATTGCTGACGGTGAGTATAACAGGAACACCTGGTCCTAACAAGTATTTAGACGGTACTGGCAACTGGACAACCCCTGCTGGTAGCGGAGGAGGTGCTTTAACGCTCACCACTGATGGAACTTCAGGAGCAGCCACGCTAGTTGGTACTGCACTTAACATACCTATCTACTCTACTAGTGGCGGTTCTGGAACTGTTGAAAGTATTACAGCGGTAGCTCCACTTACTGGAGGTACTATAACCACAACAGGTAGCATCGGAATAAATCAAGCTTCAGTATCTGCAAATGGTTACTTATCTTCTACAGACTGGAACACGTTTAACACAAAACAAAGTACTTCTGAAAAAGGGCAAGCTGATGGTTATGCTCCATTAGATAGTAACAACAAGGTTCCAGCTGTTCACCTGCCAGATAGTTTGGTTGGAGCTGTGGTATATCAAGGCACGTGGAACGCTTCGAATAATATACCTGCGCTTCCAACACCCGCTTTATCAAACAAAGGTCATTATTATATAGTAAGCGCTTCGGGTGTTTACTTAGGTATAACATACGCTATAGGTGATTGGGCTATATCAAACGGAACTGATTGGCAAAAAGTAGATAACACGCAAGATGTTAACTCTGTATTCGGGCGTCAAGGTAATGTTGTGGCAAATCAAAGTGATTACGCTACGTTTTACGCAGATATAAATGACGCATATTCAGACGCAAAAGTAGATCTTAACTTAAATGTTGCTAGCGCGAACGCAACACAAGTACTTTCTTGGAGTGGAACTGATTACGTTTGGGTAAACCAACAATCAGGTGGTGGCGGTGGTGATGTTATTTCTGTTAATGGACAACAAGGTGTTGTAAGTCTTGATACAGATGACATACCAGAAGGCGCTACTAATTTGTACAATGTACAATCTGATTGGACAGCTACTACAGGAGCAGCGGTTATACTTAATAAACCAACGCTTTCAACAGTAGCTACAACAGGTGAGTATAGTGATTTATTAAATACCCCTAATTTAGCTGCGGTAGCTACATCAGGTAGTTATAATGATCTCACAGATAAACCTACAATACCAGGTGGAACCAATATAGGTTCTACACCTTCAGCTTCAAATGTAGTCATAACATCGTCAACAGGCAGCGATGGTACTGTCGCAGCAGCCACTCAATCACTAGCAGGTGTAATGACCGCAGCTGATAAGCTTAAGCTAGATGGCATAGCTAATAACGCTACAAACTACGGTGATTCAAATGTAAATCTTCTTTTAGATCAAGCTAATGCTCCTAATAATTATGTATTATCTTGGAATGGGCAAGCTTACACTTGGATAAATCAATCAGGCGGGTTAAACTCGTTTAACGTTCAGTCTGACACAGGCGGCGATATAACTGTTAATCAAGCTAACACATCGTTTAAAATTTCTGGCGGAACTGAGCTGCTCACGACTAGAACTAATAGCAGCATAGATATTTCTTTGCAAACAACTGGTGTTGCTGCTGGTAGTTACACAAATACAAACATAACTGTAGATTCTAAAGGTAGAATAACCTCTGCTAGTAATGGATCTGGTAGTAGTGGTATAGATGGTTCTGGAACAGCAACACAAATGGCTATATTTGATTCTACATCAACAATAACCTCTACACAAGCTGTAGCTGTAAATAATTCTAGCCAAGTAATAATGGATGTGTTGCGCAGTAGCAATTCCTATGCAGATGACACAGCTGCTTTAGCTGGTGGCGTTCCATACGGTGGACTATATAGAACTGACAGCACCGTTAAAATAAACCTACTTGGAAGTAGCCCTAGTGATGATCCATACACACCTGTTAGTGGGTCAAGTTGGCTTACTTTAAATTATGAATATATAAGTGGTTCTAACCAAGTTATAAATTTATATGATTTTAATTGGAATACGGTTCAACCAGTAGATGGTAATAGTAATCCTATATCATTTGCACCAGTACCACTCGCTGATCCAGGTCGTAGTGTTTCTTACGGATCTTGGAAAGTAAGTGATAACTATGAAAAAATATGGTTTGCCGATAGTTTTCAAGGATCTATTATTAGCAATGATTATGGTCAAACATGGAGTAATTTTACAGGGCCAACAGTTGGTGATGGCGCTGGCCAAATTTATAGTTACAATTCTTCAATGTCTAAAGATGGAAAAGTTTTTTGTTATCCCTCTACACCTCAAGGCCAAACAACGCCATTAACAATTGTTAAAAGTGATGATTTTGGACAAACATTTTCCAATATTAATCTAGGTGGAAATACTACTTTTGATCGGATCTCGTCATCATCCGTTTCTTCAGGAGGTAAGTATATAGCAATTATAGTTAGAATAACTTCTAGCTCTGCACTAACACTATGGATTAGTAATGACTATGGTGCTAATTTTACACAATCAACAGGATCATTGCCACTTGGAACCTTCTCAGGCGATCGAGTAGTTGTTTCAGGTACAGGTAAATATATTTACGTTATTATTAATTCTTCATCAGATGTTTATAGATCTATTGACTATGGGGTTTCTTTTAGTCTTTCTTCAACGAATTCAAACGGATCAGGATTGGCTTCTAATATAACTGATATAGACATTAGTGCCGATGGTCAGTCTTTAATATACGTAGATAATACCCAAGCGCGATATTTTTATAATGAATCTTTTGGAGTTGGCGCTTTTATATCAGCATCAACCACAACACGAAGGATTAGTATTAGTAATTCAGGAGAGTTTGCTTACGCCGTTCAAAGCAGCAGCTCTTTAGGCACACAGTGGAAAGATTTTTGGAATACTCAATCTGTAAATAACAACGTGCCTGCATTCCCCTCACAAATAAAATTAATAAATTAAAAAATGGCAATAATTTATAGTTATCCAATAACTACTCCACAAGACTCGGATCTATTTATAATATCTAGAACACCAGACGATCCAGACGAAATATCAAACTTTAGCGTCGGTGTAGGTACTATTGCGGAGTATATTATAGACAAGCTTATAGATCCTAATGCTTCTGATTTTCAAATACCTGTGTTTAACCAAGGTGGGATTAGAATAACCGGATCTATAATGAGTCAAGATAGCTCACCTTCAAATGGTGTAGCTGGTACTAAAATAACTATAGCTGGTAACACAACTACTACAGGTGATGTACAGATAGATACATTAACAAATAACTATATACCTGTTAACAACAATCAAGGCGTATTACGCGACTCTGGTTTTTATCAAGTTCAAGCACCTGTTACTGCAGATAGAGCTATTGGTTTAAACACAACTAAACTTGATAGTTTTTATGGAGAGTATCCAGATTTAAGAGTTGCATCTAGATCTTTAAATAATCCAGGTGTGTTAGATTTATTCAGACCAGACGGAGATGTTCAAGCTGGCGACAGAGTTGGTATTTTGCAGTATAGTCTTGATGATGATACTCAATACGCTGTAGCTCAAATAGAAGTAAAAACAATTGGTGATTCTGGAAGTGGCAACACAGGAGGTGGTAAGCTTTGCTTTAAAACATCTAAAAATTTTCCCGGTGCTCAAGTAATAGATAGACTTTGTATAGACGATACTGAAGCAGATTTTCGAGTACCTATAAATGTAACAAGCACAAGCCAATCAAGCTTCGCAGGTCAAGTGACGATACCACTAACGCCTATACAAAATACAGACGCTGCTTCTAAAGGTTATGTAGATAGTCAATTAGATAAAGATCTTCAAATAGAAGGTGATACAGGTACTGGTTCTATAAATTTAGACACACAAGTATTTGATGTAGCTGGTGGTACATATATAGATACCGCTGCTGGAGGCCAAACAATAACTGTAGATATTTCTGCTGTTGATGGAAATCCAGGTATTAACGAAAGATATTTAACTAAAAACAATACATGGGCTGAAGTAGCTACGATACCTGGAACTTACAGGTTTAATGTAAACGCTGACACGGGTACTGCACAGACAGTAAATACAACTGAAACCTTATTACTTGCTGGTGGAACTTATATGAATACATCCGTAGGTATTGGACCTGAAGTTACTTTTAATCACGATGACACTACTCTTACAACTACAAGTTCTTCTTTGTCCCCGGGAGTTGGTGGTAGTTTTAGCGTTATAGATTCTGTTACTACAAATTTACAAGGTCACGTAACAGATATAAATACGTTAACCGTTACGTTACCACAAGACACTGATAACTACGTAGACAGTGGTACTTATAGTAATAGTACTGGAACACTATCGCTTACAAGAACAGGTGGTTTAGCAGATGTTGATGTTTCCGGTTTCTTAGAAGAAGCCCCAAGTGATGGCTCGCAATATGCCCGTCAAAACGGTGGTTGGTCTGTTGTTTCTGGAGGTGGTGGCAGCGGAACAGTTACTAGCGTTGCGGCAACTCACGCTGGAGACGCTTTTACAGCTACTATAGGTAATGTATCTACAGTAAATCCTTCAGTTGATATTACATTAAACGGCTCGTCTTCACAATATATAGATGGCGCTGGTAACTTAACAACGTTCCCTACCATACCAACAGTACCTGCTAATATAGTAGAAACAATAATTACCACAGATGGTACATTTATAGATTTAACCCCTGACGTGGCGACAGACGGAGCTGTAACAATAACGGCTGATCTTTCCGCAACGGGGACAGCTGATAATACTACGTTTTTAAGAGGAGACAATACTTGGGCAGTACCTTCTGGCGGCGGTGGTGGAGTTGGCGGTTCTGGAACAATCAATACTATACCGATTTGGAGTACAACTACTGATTTAGCAGATTCTCAAATAACACAAGATAATACAGGTACAGATCCTATATTTGATTTTAACAGCATTACAGGTACTAATCAATATACACCACCCACAAACACAGTGTTGTACAAGTTAAAATCAGGTGATGCAAATAAATTTTCTATAACACAAGATGGTGGTGGCGGTGTTGTATTGCCTTCAGGCGATATATTAAACAACGGCCCATCATTTAATATGGGTGGTAATGCTTTTGCTAATGGTGAAAACGCTTTATCAGTTGGTTCTGCAACTACTGCTTTTGGAAACGGTTCGTTTGCCGCTAACTTTTTAACACTAGCATCAGGTGGTGGCGCCTCAGCGTTTGGTTTGTTAACCGAAGCAACGGCTTTAGCATCTGCGGCGTTTGGTAATAAATCACAATCTACAGGTAACTATAGTATTGCAGCTGGTCAAGATTCAATTGCATCAGGACAATCATCGGTAGCTATCGGTGAAAAAGGTGACGCTCAAGGTAAAAATACTTTTGTTTCTGGTTTTGGAGGTACAGCTACGGCAAATAACGCTGTAAAGTTTGGATATGAAGGTTCTGCTAGCGGAAACAACTCAGCTAAATTTGGTTTTGAATCTATAGCTTCTGGTAGCAATTCATTTGCATCCGGCTGGCAAACGGTTGCCTCTGGTATATATTCTTTTACAGCAGGTGATGGCAATATAGCTTCTGGAGAAAGAACGGCTGTTTTTGGTATAGATAATAACGTGTCAGGTAAAGGAAGTTTTGCTATTGGCGCTAGAAACACAGTGCCTTCTGAAAATTGTTTCGTAGGAGGTACAGACAATACGTTGGTTGGTGCCAGCAGTGGTGTGAATGGGGCTCAAACTTCTTTTGTTTTTGGAAATCTAAATACAGCAGAAGGACGATATAGCACTGTCTTAGGAACTAATAATAATACAGGCGAATCAACCGGCCAAAATCCTAGTGACTATATTACTCTAATAGGGCACACTAACCTTCTCTTGAGCAGCAATAGGTCCACGATGCTTGGCTTTTCTAACCAAAACTACAGTGCGTCAAATGGATATATTGTTGGAGAAGCCAACCTGAACGTATTTGGTAGTAACAATTATATTTTTGGGCGTGTTAATGATATAGATAGCTGTAGCAACTCTGTAACAATTGGGACAGGAAATGAAACGGTAGGGACTGGAAACATACCTAGTATCACTTTAGTTGGTGTTGGGTTAAAGTTTGATTCAAGCGGGCCGAATACCGGCTATGGAAGAGCTACGTATGTTGGTTATTATAACGACGATCAAGATCAATTTTCTCAGTTTCAAATAGGTAATGGAACTCCCGAAACTAGGAAAAATGCTTTAAGTATAAATAAAGAAAGTGAGATTAAAATATCTGAGTATGGATCTGGCGCAGTAACTGGAACTGCAACTTACAATTTAGCTGTTGCAGCTGATGGTAAAATAATTGAAACAGCGATAGGTAGTAATACAAACTACTCTGTTCAAGTATTAACAGCTAACGCAACTGGTCAAAAAAATTATTTATACGTTCTACAAGGATCATCTGCTATAGAGCTTACGTTACCTTCAAGCCCATCATCTGGTGATAGTATTAAAGTATCTAATTTAACAACAGTAACAACTTGTACTATAAATCCAGGCTCTGAAAGAATAATGTCTATACCTCAAATTATGACGTTAGATAATAATAAAGCTGCATTCGAATTAATATACGTAGGACCAGCATACGGTTGGGTTATAGTCGGTGCAACAGGTGAAATATAAAATAAATATTTAAATAAATATAAATGAGTAAATATACAGATTTTTTTCCATTAGCCGGAGGCGGTGGCGGTGGGGGTTTAACACCTAAGTTTCAAGATTTTACTACAAGTGGAACTTTCACGCCAACATCTAATTTAATATCAGCTGGAGGTTTTATACAAGTTTTAATAGTTGGAGGTGGTTGTGCTGCGGGTAACGGTAACGCTGGCCAAGGAGGTGAAGCTCAAATAATACCTATGTATTTAACAAATACCAGTGGAGTGACTGTAACGGTAGGAGCTGGCGGTGGTACTTCTGGCGGAAGTGCTAGTGAATTCGACGGAGCAACAGCAGGTGGTATTGATATTTCTTCACAAGGAGGTAGTAATTTTGAAGGAAATATTAATTCTGTTTCACCTAGCTGGGGTTCACCTGATACCGGTAGCACGAGTGGGCCTCCTGTGGCTACTGCTGGTAATGGTATATTTGGGTATGGAGCTGGAGCAGCTTGGGGTAATCCTCCTGGCGCGGGCGTTAGAATTCCAAAAGCAAATACTGGCCAAGGAGCTTATGGCGGGACTGCCGCTAGTGGATTTGTTAGAGTAATGTGGTACGAATAAAATACAAAAAATGGAAAATTTAATAGCAATAATAAAAAATAATAAAGTTGAAAAAGTAATTGTAGCTTCAGATGACTTTGCAGAAACTTTAGAAGAAACCACAATAAATGTAACTGGTCAAGACGTAGGTGTTGGTTTCGTATATAAAGATGAAAAATTTTATAACCCTTTTGATTTACTAGAGGGTGAGGAAGCTATTTTATATAAATCAGAACAAGAAAGAAAATGGCGTGATAGAGAATTAAAAGACTCTGATTGGATAGTTCCACTAACAGATCACCCGCAACACGAAGAATATTTAACATACAGACAAGAATTAAGAGATTACCCACAACAGGCTGACTTCCCTAACGGGGATAGACCTATAAAACCTTAAACAATTATGGCAACTTGGACAATTTTATCAATGGAATATGAAAACAACGCTAGCGAAGATAAGCTGGTAGTAATATCCGCAGCGCAGGGGCAAGACGGTGTTGGTTATGCTAGAAAAGTATTTACTAATACTTTATCTGGCGTTGTAGGACCTGCCCCACTTACACCTTATGATCAACTAACCGAATCTCAAGTTATAGGTTTAGTTCAAACTGACTTAGGTTCAACTGTAGTAACAGATGCAGAAACTTATGTAGATGCGCAAGCTACTATTAAAAAAGAACAGATAGAAGATTTACCTACTAATGCAGGGCTTCCTTGGTCATAAGTAAAAATCACTAAAACCAAGTGAGTATATAGAATATACCCGGCCAGGGAAATGGCAAACCAAATAGTAATTTAAAACCAAAACCAATGACACTATTTTACCAGACTCAATCGTGGAGTAGTCAACCACAAATAAGTGAAGAAACCATCAACCTTTGGAAGCATGTATCTGAAAAGAAACACTGGCGTATAGTCCAGCTACCAAACGGTTTCTACCAAACAGAATACCTAGATCTAAAAAAAGAAGATTCTTGGATCGACGTAACGAGACGCGAAACCCTCGAAGGAGCTGAGCAAGCAATAGACGCATCAATATCGCACTATGAAAAAAAGCTTGGTTACTTACGCGGACCACAAGTCGTTAAAACCTTTGAATAAAATTATACAATACAATTAAATTAAATTAAATTATGACTGACAAAATTGTCAAAAATCTTAACTTTGGCCAAGAGGCTAAAGATAAGGTGTTTAAAGGTATAGATAAATTAACAAAGGCTGTTAGCTCCACACTTGGGGCTAGCGGCCAATGTGTAATACTAGAAGATGATCAGGGCAAACCTGTCATTACAAAAGATGGTGTAACCGTAGCAAACGCTATTACACTATTAGACCCAGTAGAAAATATGGGTGCTACGCTTCTAAAGGAAGCTGCTAGAAAAACTGTTCAAGAAGCTGGCGATGGAACAACAACGGCTACAGTACTAGCGCACTCAATTTTAACTGAAGCGTATAAAAATATCGATAAAGATAATATACGTAATATTAAAAACGGTATAACAAGTGCTGTTGATAAAGTAATTAATTACTTAGAAAAAAAGGTTATTGCAGTAGAAGGTAGTATGCTAGATGATGTAGCTACTATTAGTTGTAACAACGATGCTGAGCTTGGCAAAATAATCGGTGATGCTTTTAAAGCTGCTGGTGAAAACGGTGTTGTTATAATGGAACCTACAACAGAAGACAAAACAGAGTTTGAACTTGTCGATGGTGTGCAATACGAAAAAGGTTTAACAAACTCTCACTTTATAACAAGCAAAGAAAAACGTATAGCAGAGCTTGATAACCCACTTGTGTTACTAATTGAGTCACCTATAGAATCTGTACGCAAGATTCAATCGGTACTTGAATACGTAATTAAAAACAAAAAGCCTTTACTTATTATTGGTGATTTAGAAACCGAGGTGTTAGCTACGCTAGCAATGAATAAGGTTAAAGGTAATATAAAAGTAAATGTAGTAAACGCACCTACATACGGTATAAATAAAAAAGACACAATGTCTGATTTAGCTATGCTAACCGGTGCTACTGTTATCAATGAAGATCTTGGTGATGACTTAGACGTTATAAACCCAGACTTCCTAGGATCATGTTTTAAGAGCACAACTAGTGATACAGATACAATACTTCAAGTAGATACTTCTACTGACGAGATAAAGCGTTTAATTGATTCAGTTAAAAAACTAATATCTAAAGCTAAAGCTCCCGGTGAAATTATAAGACTTGAAAAAAGATTAGCTAGACTATCAGCGAAAGTTGCAGTTGTAAAAATAGGGGCTAACTCAGAGATAGAGTTAAAAGAAAAATCAGATAGAGTCGAAGATGCTATCTGTGCTACTAAAGCCGCGGTAAAAGAAGGTATAGTATCTGGAGGTGGTATAGCTCTTCGCGATGCATCTAATAAAACCAAAGGTAAAACCGTTGGTGAAAAGATATTGCTAGAAGCTATTAAAGCTCCATTTAAAACTATACTAAATAACGCTGGACTAGAAGAGGTTGGTACGCCCGAAGAAGGTATGGGTGTTAATGTAGTTACAGGTGAAACTGTTCACATGGTTGATACGGGGATTATAGATCCTTTACTTGTAACTAAAAGTGCACTCAAACACGCGGCTTCAGTGGCTACCACTATATTATCTACAGATTGTGTAATCAATAATTTAAGAGTTGGAGATGAAAGCAGTAGGTAGAAATATAGTAATAAAAAAGAAAAAAGAAGACACCGTCAAAAAAACTGACGGTGGTCTTATGTTAACTGGTAAACAAAGAGTTGATATTCGTTATAAAGAAGCGACTATACTTCATTGTGGTGACGACGTTAAAGGTGTAGAAGAAGGTCAAACAATATTCTACGATAAAAACGCTGGCCACAGACTTGAAGTAGACAAAGAGGTTTTTTATGTTATACGAGATGTAGACGTTGTAGTTGTGCTATGAGAATAGATGCTAGTGACATTAGGGATTTAAATCTTCTTAAACACTATCGTATAATACGTAAGTGGGCTTGTAAAAATAATGATTTAAACGATGCAGAGCTAGAGCTTTTAATATATTTAGACTGCATGGATATGTTTACTAGAAAAGATTTTGAAGACGGTACATATTCTTTTAGTTGGGATAATCGTAGATGGAATAAGCTTTTACAAAACGATTGGATTACGCTTTGGCGAAGAAACAATAGGACTACACAAAAGTATAATATATATAAAGTTTCTTTTAAAGGCAAACAACTAATATCAAGAGTATATAAAATAATGCTTGGTGAAGAGGATATACCTACTAGCACTAGGCGCAACAGTATAATGAAAGGCAAAAGCTATAGCGATAAAGTTTATTCATTTGCTATTAACAATGTTAATAAAGATAAAGAAAGATAATTATGGACTATAAAAATCCTTTAAAAATGATCGACCCATTAACTGGTATGGAGATGACAATGCAACCACCAGTACCAGCTAATCAGATGGGTGTTGCTAAGCCTGTGTTTAGCCCTCAAGCGCAGGGTATGGCGCAAACTATTTATGGCACGCCCGAGCAACGGCAAATGTCCATGGGACAGCAAGCGCCCGTGTTTATGAAAGATATTCCAGAAGGTAATAAAGGCGCGGGGCTTAGATCTTTAGACGATAGTGTTGTAGAGCAAATGGGTTATGACTCAGCTACTAAAATGGTTTCACCGTTAAACGACAATCACCCTGGTCGTAATAGCGTGGGTGCTAAAATGGTAGGTAAAGAAATACCTAAAAAAATGTCAAAAAAACTAACTGAAAAGCCTAGAGTACCAGTAGTAGAAAATTCAATGCAAGCTTTTGGCGTTACTAAAGATGGTAAAAAAGTAAATTTAGGGAAAATAACAAGCACTGAAATTCCTGAAACAGATTTTAAACAAAGATAATTATGGATCACAATATAGGAAAATTACTTGGAAAACCTACACTAGAAGGACAAGTAGGAGAATCACACGTTTGGGACGGGCCATTAGATACTACTGGTTTTCCAATGGGTAAAGGAAGTAGCTCTGGTATTACAGGTATGCAGGTTAAAAAATATCCTTGCAAATCGTATAGCTTACAAGGGCCAATAACCCAACGGGCTAAAGGATTTTAAGATGAGTCTTAACGATTTAAAATTATACGCTATTAATACAACTACACTTGGTGTAACTACATTTGCACAAATAGAAATGAGTTTAAAAGTATTACTTTTGATAGTAACCATTGGTTACACGTTGTCTAAATGGATTCAGCTTAAAAAGAAAAAATAATGTTTAAGTATTTTACTTACGAAGAGTTCGATTCGCCTGACGTACAAGGTAGCGGGCAGATGATGAGTAAAAAACTTATAAGCATATTAGATAGCATAAGAGAAGAGCTAGGCACACCTTTACGTATAACATCTGGTTATCGAACACCTTCACATAACGAAGCTGTAGGTGGAACAAGTAAGTCATCTCATTTAAAAGGACTTGCTGTAGATATAGCTTGCAGCAAAAGTAAAGAACGTTTTTCTTTAATTAGAGAATTATTAGAACACGGTGTAGACCGTATAGGTATTGGTGATACTTTTATTCACGCTGATATAGACGATGATAAATCACCTAATGTAATTTGGACATATGGCAACTGATAAGAAAACACTTAAGTGTAACAAACCTCGGCGTACGCCAGATCATAAAACTAAATCACATATTGTAAAAGCTTGCAGTGGTGGTTTAGAAAAAATTATAAGATTTGGTCAGCAAGGTGTTAGCACAGCTGGTAAAAAAACAGATGCTAAGTCTAAAGCACGTAGAGCTAGTTTTAAAGCTCGTCACGCTAAAAACATTAAAAAAGGAAAAATGTCTGCCGCGTACTGGGCTGACAAAGTTAAATGGTAATGAAATCAAAAGGACTAGGAGACGACATAGCAAAGTTTACTAAAGCTACAGGTATTAAAACTGTAGTTGATAAACTTTCAGAGGGATTAAATATTCCTTGCGGTTGTTCTGCTAGACAAGCCTGGTTTAACGATAAAGTACCTTACAACAAATAATATGGCTTTTAAATTAACACCACCATTTTCAATAGACAATACTCCTATATACAGTGTAGATATGGAGGACGGTGTGTTAGGAAAAGCTAATAATAACGGTACGATTATTATAAATAAAAACGTTTCACCTAATAAAATGCAAGAGGTTATTGATCATGAAATGATACATATAGACCAAATGCGTAGAGGTGATCTTGATTACGATAATGAAAACGTATATTGGAAAGGTAGGATAATACCTCGCTCGAGTATTAAAGAAGGAGCTAAAAACTTACCATGGGAAAAAGAAGCTTATAACAAAACAAAATAAAAAAAATGTCAGATTTAAAAAAAGCGCAAGAGCTTAGGGCTAGAAGAGAAATGGTTCGGCAAAAACAACAAGATTCTATAGAAAAAAGAGATATGAAAGCAAACGCTACTCGTGCTGAAAATATAGCACGGAGAAAAAGAGCGGCGGAAAAAGTAGGTAAAACATTTTCTTACAAAGATACAGTAACACCAAATGTTGTGGGCGGTCCGTTAAACTATGGATCACCAATGAAAAAATCATCGTGTATTAAAATGTACGATAGCAAAGGAAAACCTGCTGGTCTTATGGCTGAAGGATCTATGGCTTATATGGAATCTATAGGTCAAGAAAAAAGTAACTTAATGCAAGATATGCCTGTTGATGACAAAGCATCAGCTATGGAAATGTCTCCATATAAAATGGATCACGGTTCTCCTGCTAAAGAAACTGATACAAATAAAAAACCAACTACTATGGATTTTAATATTGGATCTGGACTTGTAGATAAAAAAGGTAGCCGCAGAAAAGAGTTTGAAAAAGCTTTTGCAACTGCAAGAAAAGCTGGTGTAAAAGAATTTACTTATAATGTTGGAGAAGAGCCTAAAAAGAAATACACTACAAAGCTTAAAGGCGAATAATAAAATAAATGAAAAAAATTCTTCAATTTATAACTGGAGGTCTCATTAAAGACATAGGTCAAGTAATAGATGATCTAGTAACTACTGATGAAGAAAGACTTGCAGCTAAACAAAAAGTTGAAGAGTTGCTAGAGCAAGCTGATAAAGATGCTCAAGACCAGGTAACAGCAAGATGGGAGTCGGATATGAAGTCCGATTCCTTCTTGTCTAAAAATATAAGACCAATGGTTCTTATATACCTTACCTTTATATTTTCTGTATTAGCATTTTTTGATGGTAACATAGGAGAGTTTTCAATAGCAGAGGATTATATACCTATATTTCAGTCGCTATTAATAACTGTGTATGGCGCTTATTTCGTGGGTCGTACGTGGGAAAAAGGTAAAAAAATAAGTAATAATAAGTAAAGTTAAATAACTTAAATTAAATTAAATGTCAAATTCAATTACAGCTGAAGAGCTTAAAACTATTAAAGAACAACAATCACAACTAAGTACTGTTGTAAATCAGATCGGCCAATTAGAAGCAAATAAACACTCGCTGCTTCATAAGATCGCCGGAATTAATGAAGGTATTGAAGATACTAAAAAACAACTAGAAGAAACATACGGAGCTATTAATATTAATTTAGAAGATGGTACGTACACTGAAATTGAAAAAGAAGATGAAGGTGAACTAGCTGTAGTTAAGTCAGAAGACTAATGAGTACTGTTATAAGAAAAATCAGTATTGGTTCTGATTACAAAAACGACGCGATGCATTATGCTGTTGGCCAGCAAGTATATGGCGGGCACGAGATATCGCATATTTTGTTTGAAGATAAAGATGCTTCTTATAACATATTTATAAAGAAAAACAACGAGGTATTGCCATGGAAGAAGTTTAATTCTAACATGGCAGTATCTGTTGAATATGATTTAGAATATTAATGAGAAGTGTTTTTGATTTTATAGTCACGCCTGTTGAAAGTAGGTATGACAATGAAGTTGATATAAATGGTAATAAACTTATAGTTAATTCTAGTATAGAAAACTTTAAGTTAATAAGTAGAAAAGCTATAGTTATTTCTACACCATCAGCTTATTCAACACCAATAGAAGAAGGTGACGAGGTTATAATACATCACAACGTATTTAGAAGATATTATAACCAAAAAGGTAAAGAGGTTGATAGTAGCAAAACGCTAAACGATAATCAATACCTATGCCAATTAGATCAAATATATCTTTACAAAAATATATACCAGTGGAAACCTTTGGGTGAACATTGCTTTATAATGCCAATAAAAAATACAGACGACTGGTCACAAGAACCAGAAGTAAAAAATAAAGGTATAGTAAAGATAGGTAATAAAACCTTAAAAACTTTAGGTATAAACGAAGGTGATCTTGTTGGGTTTAAATCTAATAGAGAGTTTGAGTTTGTTATTAACAAACAAAGACTATACTGTATGCAATCAAATGATATTTTAGTTAAGTATGAGTTCAAAGGAAACGAGGAAGAATATAATCCAAGCTGGGCAAAGAGCAGTTGAGGAGTTAATAAAGGTAGCTAAAGAACCTATAGTTGATTCAGATGATGATATATCTGCTGATAGACTTAAGAACGCGGCTGCTACAAAAAAGCTAGCTATATTCGATGCTTTTGAGATACTCGCTAGAATAGAAGAAGAAAAATCAATGCTTGACGGTGATGCTAAAGAAACTAAAGAAAAAAGTTTCAAAGGTTTTGCGGAAGGTAGATCAAGATAATGTACGAGCAGTCTTTAGTTAAAACAATAAAAGACCACATAAAACCTAAAGTTTTAAAAAGAAACAATAGGTATAAAAAGTGGAGGTATGGTTACGACGTTGAACATGACGTTGTTGTTATTAGTAAAGACGGAACCATAGGTGAAATCATTGAGATACAAAATCTCAAGATAGCATTGCCTAAAAAACCTGAAAATGTTTTTAGTAATTCTAAAAAAACAGAAGAACAGGTGTGGGTTAAAGCAGAATATCCAAAAGCTTTATCGAAAATAAAAAGTGTTTTTGATTGGCAGCGATATCCTAATAGTTTTAAAGAAGAATGGTACGATTACATAGATGAAGAATTTAAAAGACGTGAACAAGGTTATTGGTTCTATAATAGAGGTTTGGCTACTTACATTACTGGTTCTCACTATATGTTCTTGCAGTGGAGTAAGATTGACGTTGGGGCAGCAGACTATAGGGAATCAAACAGATTATTCTTTATATTCTGGGAAGCTTGCAAAGCAGACCAGAGATGCTATGGTATGTGCTACCTCAAAAACCGACGATCTGGTTTCTCATTTATGGCTTCAGCAGACACGGTTAACCAGGCAACAATCAGCTCAGACTCGAGATTCGGTATATTATCAAAATCAGGGGCTGATGCTAAAAAAATGTTTACCGACAAGGTAGTACCAATATCAATTAACTATCCTTTCTTTTTCCGTCCTATACAAGACGGTATGGATAGACCTAAAACAGAGCTAGCTTATAGAGTACCAGCATCAAAACTAACACGTAGAAAGCTAGATGAAGGTATTGCGTCAGAAGAAATAGAAGGTCTTGACACAACTATTGACTGGAAAAACACAGGTGATAACAGCTATGATGGTGAAAAACTAAAGCTGCTTGTACATGATGAATCTGGTAAGTGGGAAAGACCTGATAACATACTAAACAACTGGAGAGTTACAAAAACCACAATGCGATTAGGTAGCAAGATTGTTGGTAAATGTATGATGGGATCAACATCAAACGCTATAGAAAAAGGTGGTGGAAACTTTAAAAAATTGTACTATGCTTCAGACGTTACGCAAAGAAACCGCAATGGGCAGACTAGCTCAGGACTATATAGTTTGTTCATACCTATGGAATGGAACTACGAGGGATTCATTGATGCTTATGGCATACCTGTATTCGACAAACCAAAAGACGCCGTTAGAGATCCGCACGGAGACCTCATCACAACAGGTGTTATCGAACACTGGGAAAATGAAGTAGATGGCCTTAAAAATGACCAGGATAGCTTAAACGAATACTACCGCCAGTTTCCGCGTACAGAGAAACACGCGTTCAGAGATGAAGCTAAGTTATCTTTATTTAATCTAACTAAAATATACGAGCAGATAGATTACAACGAAGACATGAGAAATAAAACCTTAGTAACGCAAGGTAATTTCCAATGGACTGGAGGAGTAAAAGATACAACAGTTAATTTTATACCAGAAAACAATGGTAGGTTTTTAGTATCTTGGATTCCACCTGCAATATTACAAAATCGTGTAATAATAAAGAATGGAGTTAAACATCCAGGTAACGAGCACGTAGGTGCTTTTGGATGTGACTCATATGATATATCAGGTACAGTAGATAAGCGAGGTTCTAAAGGATCTTTGCACGGGCTTACAAAGTTTAGCATGGAAGAAGCTCCTTTTAATATGTTCTTTTTAGAATATATATCAAGACCTCCGACAGCTGAAATATTCTTTGAAGATGTGCTTATGGCTTTACATTTTTATGGCATGCCTATACTAGCAGAGAATAACAAGCCAAGGCTATTGTATTATTTAAAAAGAAGAGGTTATAGAAACTTCTCTATAAATAGACCTGACAAAACATTTAACAAGCTTTCAGTTGCAGAAAGAGAAATAGGTGGTATACCTAACTCTAGCGAGGATATTAAACAAGCGCATGCTGCTGCTATAGAATCTTATATAGAAGATCACGTAGGTTTAAAAGAAACTGAGTATGGTCAAATGTATTTTCAACGTACGCTCGAAGACTGGGCTAAGTTTAACATAAACAATAGAACAAAGTTCGATGCAACAATAAGTTCTGGTCTAGCTATAATGGCTTGCAACAAAAACAAATACTCACCAGTGGCTGAAATAAAAAAAGAGCCAGTTAGTATTAATTTTACAAAATACGATAACACAGGTTATTCTTCAAAAATAATAAAATAAATGGTTTATACTAATGTTAATAGTTCTTTTCCAAGTCAGGTAGTACCAGACGCAGAGAAAAATACTTATGATTACGGCTTAGCCGTAGGTAGAGCTATTGAGAACGAATGGTTTAGAGGTGACAAAGGTTTAGGTGCTGGTGGTCGTTTTGGTAATAGTTGGCAAGACTTTCACAGACTTAGACTATACGCCAGGGGCGAGCAGTCAGTTGCTAAATACAAAGATGAATTATCTATTAATGGTGATTTATCTTATTTAAATTTAGACTGGAAACCAGTAGCTGTATTATCTAAGTTTGTAGATATTGTAGTAAATGGCATGACTGATAAAGGTTATAAAATAAAGTCATTTGCTTCAGATCCTTACGCTGTAAAAGAAAGAACAGCTCACGCTACTGGACTAGCTCAAGATGCTTTTGCACAACAATTAATAGAACAAGCAAAACAAAATTTAGGCATTGACGTTAAAAGAACCAACGTACCGCAAAACCAATTGCCAAAAAGTAAAGAAGAATTAGAGCTTCATATGCAGTTATCATATAAGCAAGCTATAGAAATAGCTGAAGAAGAGCTTATTGAAAATGTTTTTGATTATAATAAATATGAAGAAATTAAAAAAAGAATAGCATATGATTTAGTTGTTTTAGGTATTGGTGCTACAAAAACTAATTTTAATTTAGCTAATGGTATTACTGTTGATTATGTAGACCCTGCTAATTTAGTTTATTCATATACAGAAGATCCTAATTTTGAAGATATTTATTATGTAGGCGAAATGAAATCAATGAGCCTACAAGAGGTTAAAAAGCTTTTCCCTTACTTAACAGATTCTGATTTAGAAGAAATACAAAAATACCCTGGCAATTCTAATTACACGCGTAATTACTATGGCCAAGATGATCAATACAACCAGGTTCAGGTTTTATTTTTTGAATATAAAACCTATAATAACCAAGTATTTAAAATAAAAGAAACAGATCAAGGTCTTGAAAAAGCTTTAGAAAAAGACGATTCTTTTAATCCACCTGAAAATGCTGAAAACTATAACAAGGTACATCGAGCAATAGAGGTTTTATACAGCGGAGCTAAAATACTTGGCTACGAAAAAATGTTAAAGTGGGAGTTAGCTGAGAATATGACACGTCCTTATAGTGATCAAACTAAAGTTCAAATGAACTATAGCATTACAGCTCCAAGAATATATAAAGGTCGTATAGATAGTTTAGTAAGTAGATGTATTAGTTTTGCTGATATGATACAGCTTACACATTTAAAAATACAACAAGTACTAGCGCGTATGGTACCTGATGGTGTATTTGTAGATGTAGATGGTTTAGCAGAAGTAGATCTTGGTAATGGCACAAACTATAATCCGCAAGAAGCCTTAAACATGTATTTCCAAACTGGTAGTATTGTAGGTAGAAGTTTAACACAAGATGGTGATCCTAACAGAGGTAAAGTACCTATTCAGGAGTTACAAACGTCTTCTGGTATGGCTAAAATCCAGGCGCTCACACAAACGTATCAATACTATTTACAAATGATACGTGATGTAACCGGGCTTAACGAAGCTAGAGACGGTAGTCAACCAGCTAAAGATTCGTTAGTAGGTTTACAAAAACTAGCCGCGGCAGCTTCTAATACAGCTACAAAACATATATTACAATCGTTAATGTATTTAACAGTGCGTAACGCTGAAAATATAAGTTTAAAAGCGGCTGATATGATAAGCTTCCCGCTTTTAAAAAGCTCGTTGATGAACAGTATAAGCACGTTTAATGTTGATACATTAGAACAAATAGAAAAACTAAATATGCATGAATTTGGTATATTCTTAGAGCTTGAACCAGAAGAAGAAGATAAGCAAAATCTAGAAAGGAATATACAAATAGCTTTACAAAACGGTGGTATTGATCTTGAAGATGTTATAGATATTAGAGAAATATCTAATATTAAACTTGCAAATCAGATGCTTAAAATAAAACGTAAGCAAAAGCAGGAGCGTGATCAGCAGATTACTCAAGCAAATATACAAGCTCAAGCTCAAGCAAACGCTCAAACAGCTGAACAAGCAGCTTTAGCAGAAATGCAAAAGCAACAAGCTTTAGCACAAACAGAGTTGCAAATAGAGCAAGGAAAATCTCAGTTTAAAATTCAGCAAATGCAAACTGAAGCTGAAATTAAAAAGCAATTAATGGCGGAGAAGTTTAACTACGACATGCAATTAGCTAAATTAGATGTTGATGCTCAAAAACAAAAAGAAAAAGAAATAGAAGATCGTAAAGACGAGCGTGCTAGAATTATAGGCACGCAACAATCAGAGATGATTTCGCAACGTCAAAACGATGAACTACCTAAAAACTTTGAGTCATCTGGATTTGACTCACTAGGAGGATTTGGACTTGAACAGTTTGAACCTCGTTGAAAATAAAATCCTTTAATTTTATATTATTATATTATGTCAGAAGAAGTAAAACAAGAAGGAGAATTTAAAATAAAGACTCCTACTAAACCTAAAAACTTAGGTGAAAAAAACGAAGTAACTAAAATTGAAATACCTAAAGAAGGTATTGAATATCAAGCAGAAGTAATTCCTGAGGTTACTAAAGTAGAAATAAAAAACGAAGATGCCGTTCAAACACAAGAGACAGATGATAGCAATGCTACTATCGAAGAATCCAAAAACGAAGCAAGTAGCGAAGAAGTGGCTCAGGAAGTACGGGCCACCGAGGAAGAGCCGGTAATACAAGAAATAACAGAAGAAGAAGTACAAGAGCAAACTGAAACTTTGCAAGAGCAAGTTAACGAAGCCGTACAACAATCTGTTGAACAAAATATTAATCTACCTGAAAACATTGAAAAAGTTGTAAACTTTATGAATGAAACAGGTGGTACATTAGAAGATTATGTTAGGCTAAACGCTGACTATTCTAATGTTGACAATAACACGCTTTTAAGAGAATATTATCTTCAAAGCAAACCTCATCTAGACGCAGAAGATGTATCGCTTCTTTTAGAAGACTTTACATGGGATGAAGATATAGATGATGAAAAAGATATTCGCAAGAAAAAAATTGCGTATAAAGAAGAAGTTGCAAAAGCCAAAGGTTTTTTAGAAAGCTTAAAGGATAAATATTACGACGAGATCAAGTTGAGACCGGGCGTAACTCAAGAGCAGCAAAAAGCAGTTGACTTTTTCAATCGATACAATGAAGAACAACAAGCAATAACAAGCAACAGGAATTCTTTTATTGATCGTACTAAAAATTTATTTAATGATAATTTCAAAGGTTTTGATTTTAAAGTTGGTGAAACTAAATTTAGATACGGTGTTAAAAATCCTAAAAACGTGGCTGAATCGCAATCCAATATTGACAACTTCGTTAAGACGTTCTTAAACGATAAAGGGGAAATTGGAGATATGCAAGGATATCACAAAGCTTTGTTCGCTGCGCGAAACGCTGATACTATAGCTCAACATTTTTATGAGCAAGGAAAAGCTGACGCTGTTAAAGATGTTATGGCTAAATCGAAAAACATTTCGACTGAGCCTCGTCAAACAGCTGCTGGTGAAGTATTTGTTAATGGAATTAAAGTTAAAGCAATGAGCGGTGTTGATTCTTCAAAATTGAAAATCAAAAAAGTAACAATAAAAAAATAAAAATAAATAATTATGGCTTTAAGTCCTTTATTTGGGAGTATAGTCCCAAGTCAACAACAACAATTGCTAGCCACCAACTTCCTTTCTTTTAATGGAGGAACTGGTACTGGCGATTCTGATACATTCGCACAACAGTATCTACCTGAAATTTATGAAGCAGAAGTAGAGCGCTACGGAAATCGTACGCTTTCTGGATTCTTACGTATGGTAGGAGCTGAAATGCCTATGACTTCTGACCAAGTTATCTGGTCTGAACAAAACCGTTTACACATCTCTTATGATGGTTGTACCAACGATCAAACAAATACAATTACTATTCCTGTAGCAGCTGACGTTAAAAACGTCGTGTCTCCACAGGCTACAATTGTAGCACTTGACGGCGCTGGTAACGAGCTTAAGGCTGTTGTAACTGCTTCTAACCTTACTACTGGTGCGCTTACTGTAGCTCCTTATGATGCTACTACTACAGCTGCACTTGCTACTACTGGAATTAAAATATTCGTATTTGGTTCTGAGTATGCAAAAGGTTCTTCTACACCTAACAACACTTCAGCTACTGCAGCTGATGGCTATGTAAGTGTAGATCCTGCTTTCACACAATTTTCTAACTCACCAGTTATTATCCGTAATAAATACGTGGTATCTGGTTCTGACACAGCTCAGATTGGTTGGGTAGAAGTTGCTACTGAAGACGGAACTGGAGGTTACCTGTGGTATCTAAAGGCTGAGTCTGAAACTCGTTTACGTTTCGAAGATTATCTTGAAATGAGCGTAGTTGAAGGTGAGAAAGCTGACACTGCTTTAGGTGCTGGTTCTGCAGCAGCTGCTGGTTACAAAGGTACAGAAGGTTTATTTGCTGCTATTCAAACTCGTGGTAACGTAGAAGCTGGCTTCAACGCCGCTGCAAGCGCATTAGGAGAATTTGATAATATCCTACGTAACTTAGATACTCAAGGTGCCATTGAAGAAAACATGCTTTTCTTGAATCGTGAAACGTCTCTAGGATTTGATGATATGCTAGCTGGTATTTCTAGTGGTGCTAACGGTGGTACTGCTTATGGATTGTTTGAAAACTCTGAAGATATGGCATTAAACCTAGGGTTTAGTGGTTTCCGCAGAGGTTCTTACGACTTCTATAAGACTGACTGGAAATATCTAAACGATGCTTCTACTCGTGGTGCTATTAGCGATGGATTGATTCCACCAGATTATGGCGTAAGCGCTATTGATGGGGTATTAATTCCAGCAGGTACATCAACAGTTTACGATCAAGTTCTTGGTAGTAACATCCGTCGTCCATTCTTACACGTACGATACAGAGCGTCACAAACTGACGATCGCCGTATGAAGACTTGGTTGACTGGTTCTGTTGGAGGTGCTTTCACATCTGATCTAGACGCTATGGAGGTTAACTTCCTATCTGAAAGATGTTTATGTGTACAAGGTGCAAACAACTTTGTATTATTTACTAAGTAGATTACTTTAAAGGTACGGGCGCTTCGGCGCCCTATGCCTTTATTTTATTAATTTTATTATATTATATTATGTCAAAAACAAAAGAAGCCCCAACTGTAGAAAAAGGTTGGGAAATTAAAGATAGAACGTATCTAATAGTAGGAAGATACAAACCATTAACACTTAGAATACCATCTAAACATAGCGCTAGAAAACCTATGTTGTGGTATGATAGTGAAAAAAATACACAAAGAGAACTTAGGTATGCTACAAATATGAATTCACCATTTGTAGACGAGCAAAAAGGCGAAGTAACATTAGGCACTATACTATTTAAAGACGGTGCTTTGTTTGTTCCAAAAGAAAAACAAGCCTTACAAAAACTGTTATCTTTGTATCACCCAATGAATGGAAAACGTTATAAAGAGTTTGATTCTGTTGTTGAAGCAACCGACGAACTTGATATGATGGAACTTCAGATAGACGCATTAAATGCTGCTAGAGGTATGGATGTAGAACAGATAGAAGCTATATTAAGAGTTGAGTTTGGAAGTAAAGTAAATGATATGTCATCTAAAGAATTAAAAAGAGATGTGCTTATATTTGCTAGACAAAACCCAGTTTTATTTATAGAACTAGCTAAAGACGAAAATGTTCAACTAAGAAACTTTGCTATTAAAGCCGCTGAAGCTAAAATAATTAAGTTGTCAGATGATCAACGATCTTTCTCTTGGGCATCAAACGGTAAAAAACTTATGACAGTACCATTTGATGAAAATCCTTACTCTGCTATGGCAGCTTTCTTTAAGACAGATGAAGGCGTAGAAGTTTTCAAATCTATCGAGAAAAAGTTAAAATAACATGTAACAATAGTATAGGGCCCGTTCACTCGGGCCTAATACGCCCAACAAAAATAAATAATTAAAAATGGCTATAAACGTAAATCAGGTATACAAAGCCGTACTCGTGGTATTGCAACAAGAAAAAAGAGGTGTACTTACACCTACTGAGTTTAATAAAATTGCTACACAAGCACAGCAAGAAATATTCACAGAGTACTTTGACGAGCTTAATCAACTGTTAAGACAACCTCAGACTAGTCTAGCGTATGCTGATAGATATGCGTTATTAGACGAAAAAATATCTTTGTTTAAAACATTCGCGACTGTAAGTATTAATGCTAATAAAGTATCTGTACCCGCGCAAGTTCAAGAACTAGGCACTGTTGTATACAATAATAGAGAAGTTCAAAGAATACAAAAATACGAAGTATACACAACAAACATATCACCGCTTACAAAACCTACAGCATTTTATCCGGTATACACATACGAGGACGGCGAAATAGAATTATATCCTAACCCATTAACTGGTAGTGTTACTTTAAACTTTTTAAAGTTTCCAGCTGACGTTAAATGGGGCTTTACTATCGATACAGAGCTTGGTAATTATATCTACAACGAACAAGCTTCAACTCAATTTGAAATACATAAATCAGACCAACCTCTTTTAATAGATAAAATATTAGGTTATGCAGGTGTAATGAGTAGAGATCAATTAGCTTTACAATTAGCAGCTAGCAAAGAGCAACAAATAGACGTAGACGGACAAAAATAATAAATCATGGCAACAACTATATCAAACGCTTTTATATCGCTTAATGATATTATAAACAACTTTTTAATATCATACACAGGACCTGGTAAATTAATACCAGACGCTGTAAGAACTGAGGTTATATTCCATGCTCGTAGATGCTTACAGGAGTTTGCTTATGAAACTTTAAAAAGTCAATTTACTGAAGGTCCTACAACTGTAACATCCGGAACTGCTGTTGATTTGCCGGCTGATTTTGTAGCTGTTATATCAGCTAGCATCGTAATTGGTGGTACAACATTTCCTCTTGAAGATACTTCTTCACCTTCTCCAGGCACTGGTCAATATTATATAAACTATATAAATAAAACAATCACGTATGGTGATTCAGGTGATGCAACTTTAACATATCTTTCTAACGCTCTTACTACAGATGAGTCAGCTGCTATACCTAAATTAGCAGAAGAAGCTTTATACTCTTGTATGATATATTCAATACTTGCTAATAGAGAGAATACAAGACCAGACGTTTTACAAAGATTACTTATAGAAAAAACCGACAAGCTAGACAAAGCTAAATCAAGACTAGTCTTTACTAACTTCGACTAAAATAAAATAGCATGGCGATTAACGTAAACAACGTGTATCAAACTGTGTTGCTTATATTAAACAAAGAGCAGCGTGGTTATATGACGCCTGATGAGTTTAATAAAACAGCTACACAAGTACAATTAGATATATTCGAGCAATATTTCGATGATTTAAATCAACAACTAAGAGTACCACAAGCTGATTATGATTACACTGACAGGCAGGTAAATTTAGATGATCAAATATCTACGTTTAAATGTTTAGGTAATTGCGGTCCACAAGCTGGTTATTTTGAATTACCTTCTCAAGATAACTTTACTAATAATACTATAGTTTACAATGACAACCCACAATCAGGTCAATTTGCTTTTTATAGAATAGGAACTCTAACTTGGGAAGATAATACTTTGACATACCCAATTGAAATAGAAAGGTTGCAACGAAAAGATTTTTATGAAATACAAAAATCTGAATACACACTGCCAAGCGAAGATTTTCCTGTGTATCTATATGAAAATAAACAAATTAGAGTTTTACCAAATGCTATTATAGATGACGTTAAAGCTACATTTATAAGAAAACCTTTAAATGTTATTTGGGCTTATTCGACTGGACCTCAAGGTCAGTATATTCAAGACGTAGCCAACTCGCAGGACTTTGAGTTAGAATCTAATGAGCAAGTTAATGTTATACTTAGAATCCTTCAATACTCTGGTATTATAATTAGAGATCCACAAATAGTTCAAGCTGCTGCTTCTGAAATACAGCAAAATGAAGTAAATAAAAAAAGCTAATATATGTCACTACTAACAGAAAACAATAGGCAATATTACGAAGGCGCGCAAGGGTTTCAGGGTAATGGATCTAACAAAAGCTTTACTACAACCTTCGATACAGATTTAGTATTTGGAGCGTCGAGTAATACTAATGTAAACTACGCTTTAAATAATTTTAAAATATACACTAGTACTAATGCTCAGCCATCTACTTGGAGCGAAGTTACTTCTGGTTACACAGTTGTTGGAAATACAATTACTTTTGACACAGCTCCAGCTGATCTGCTGTATATAGTAGTTCAACTTAAAAAACTAGACGGTGGTAACTATGCTAGTACGCCGCAAGAAAAAGCTTACGGTAACACTGTAGAAAAAAACTATGGATCATATAGCTACATATCTTTAGATGATGTTGTAAATAACTTTTTAGTAGCTTATGTAGGTGATGGTAAACTTATACCAAGTGTAAAAAGAACTGACGTAGTATTTCACGTTAAGCGTGGACTTCAAGAGTTTAGCTATGATACTTTAAAAAGCGTAAACAAACTAGAGGTTACTGTGCCTCACAACTTAAGCATACCAATACCTCAAGATTATGTTAACTATGTTAATCTGTATTGGATAGATAACTCAGGCGTTAAACACGTTATAATGCCAGGGGATATGCTTACTACAAAACCAACAGATGTATTTTTAGATGATAATAAAGGAGTTCCTATTCAAGATGATTTTGGTAACAGCGTTGAAACAACTTCTATAACAAACGATCGCTGGAAAAACAACTTCTTTAAAAACGCAAACAATCAAGACTTACTTAACGATACTATATTAGGCTGGGAATATTACTACGGCTATCCAGAGTTTGGTTACGGCCAGCTGTTTGGGTTAGACCCGCAGTTTGCTAATGCTAATGGTTACTTCAATATAGATGAAAGATACAATAAGTTTTCTTTTTCTGCTAATCTAGTAGATAGAATAGTTGTATTAGAATACATCTCCGATGGACTTGCAACTAACGAAGATACTAAGATACCTAAGATGGCAGAAGAAGCTATCTACGCTCATGTATCGCATGCTATATTAGCTTCTAGGATAAACCAAAACGAATATGTAATTCAACGTTTAAAGAAAGAGCGTAGTGCTAAACTTAGAAACGCTAAAATACGTTTGTCAAATATCAAGCTTAACGAGATAGTACAGGTTATGCGGGGTAAATCTAAATGGATTAAACACTAAAATTAAATGGCTGAAGTAAAAAACGCGTTCATTAAATCAAAAATGAACAAAGACCTTGATGCTAGACTTATACCACAAGGTGAATATCGCGACGCTGTAAACATACAGGTTAGTAAGTCAGAGGGCGACGACGTTGGGGCTTTAGAAAATGTACTTGGCAACGTTAGTAGAGCTGATTTTGAAGCAGATTCAGGTGTTTCCAATTTAACTTGCATAGGTTATTTTGTAAATGAATTTGATAGTAATGTATATTTGTTTTTTACAGATTACACAGATGCATATTCTACACCTATACCAACATATGATCCTAATGCAAATAATTTTATATATCAATGTAGTTTAGCTTCTAATCCAAATCCAACAACTCCAGCTACAATAAAAAAATTAGTTGAAGGTTCTTTTCTTAATTTTTCAACTAATCGACCTATAATAGGCGTTAATGTTTTAGAAAATTTTTTATTTTTTACTGATAATAGAAACCAACCTAGAAAAATAAATATTAGTCTTGCTAACCCTAATAATGTTTCTAATCCAACTTATTACAATATAGAAGAAAACATATCTGTAGCTAAATACTATCCTTATAAACCTATAGACGTTATAAAAGAAACATCTACGCTTGGTGAATATGAGACTACGATGTATGATGCTTTTAGCGAATTTATACCTTTAAACGAAGGAACACCAGGAGGAGCACCAACACCTCCAAACGTAAACAATCCGTATTATGAATCTAACTTCCCTGGTGATCCACAGTTTTTAGAAGATAAGTTTGTAAGATTTAGTTATAGGTTTAAATTTTCAGATGGTGAATATTCTTTAATATCTCCATTTACTCAAATTTGTTTTATACCTAAGCAAGATGGTTATTTTTTACAAGGTGACGAGAAACAAACTTTTGGAAGTACTATTGTTAAATTTATGGAAAATAAAGTTAATAAAATAGACTTGCAAATACCATTGCCTTCTGCTGGTGATCAATTATTAAATAATTTCCATATATCTGAAATAGATATTATATATAAAGAATCAGATGGTTTAGCGTTGCAGGTGGTAGAAACAATACCTATTGACGCTAGTTTTGCGAATAGTGTAGGGTCAAATACTGTATTTGAGTATTCTTATTTGTCGCAAAAACCTTATAAAACTTTACCATCAAGTGAAATAACAAGAGTTTATGATAAAGTCCCTGTAAGGGCATTAGGTCAGGAAATTATATCTAACAGAGTCGTTTATAGTAATTTTCAAGATAAACATACACCACCTAGTTTTATAAAATATCAAGTCGGTGCTAATGAAAAATATATACCAACAAACGCTAATTCTTCAAAAACAAGTATAGAATATCCTAATCATTCGCTAAAACAAAACAGAAACTATCAAGTTGGTTTTGTGCTTGCTGACAGATATGGTAGACAATCTACCGTTATACTTTCTAACGATCAAGACCCTACGTCTGCGGGTGGTTTTGGAGCTGATACTGTTTATTTGCCTTATAGACCTGTAAATGATTCAATAGATTTTCTTGGTGATTCGTTAAAAATATCTGTTAATGCGGTTATACAGAGTAATAAAAACGATATTAATACTCCAAATCAACCTGGTCTATACAACGGTGATTCTACCAGTACTGATTATAATCCTTTAGGTTGGGAAACCTATAAGATAGTTGTTAAGCAATTAGAACAAGAATATTATAATGTATATACCGCTGGTGCTATGAAGGGTTTGCCTGAAGATAACACCTCAGATTTAAACACTTCTTTTATTACTTTAGTAAACGATAATATTAATAAAGTTCCAAGAGATTTGACTGAGGTTGGTCCTCAGGATAAAACATTTAGAAGTAGCGTTAGACTTTTTGGTAGAGTAGAAAACAATACTGCAAACTTTAGCAATATAGGCAACGAGCAATATTTACCAAATAATACAAAACTTTCGTTTACAACTAATGCGATAGAAGATTTGTTTGATTTATTTACAATAGATACAAGTACACATGCTATAACATCTGATCAAAATCCGTATCACGCTTTTTACAAAGCTGAATCTAATCCTTTTGTAGCTGAATTTATAACAACGCAGACAACTGCGGATCAATTTGGAGTTATCGCGGAATCAAATCAACCTTATCTTATAATAGAAAACTTAGCTATACTTGAAACAGCGCCTACTATATCTAGGCTTGATTTATTTTACGAAACAAGCACGGTTGGAGATATAGATACGTTAAATCAAAACGCTGGGCCTACTAGCGGCGGGGGTGTTCGAAATGTAAATACAGCTTTTCAATATACTCATTTTGAAGATTATGCTACTGGAACAGATGTAACAAACACGTTTTGGTTTATTGATTTTGGTGACAACAAAATAGATCCAGCCTCAGCTGTTTTAACATCTGTAACAGATAATTCAGGGTCTGGAACAAATAGATACCTTGAATGGACTTTAGTTTCTTTGCCTGATAGTGAGTACAAGTTGCAGACAAACGCATATTTTTATTACTCCGCATCACCAGATAATGCAGGTCTTCAAGAATCATATAACTTTACTTTTGAAGTAACAACAAATCAAGGTATAAGTACTGTTACTGGTGTTAGTGGGTTGTTACAAAACTCTGATCCATCAATAGATAATTCTAACGCAACAACTATACAAGCGTTAGTCGGGCAACAATCTGTTTTACCAAATTTAACTGGTAAAAATGGATCAAATGACCAAAACTCAAATACTACAACATATACACAAAACCTAACGTTTAGTATAGTTAGCTCAACAGGTAATGGCGTATACTCTGTTGTTAACAATAATGAAGTTCAAAACAGTAATACTCAAGCAGCTGGAACAGGTAGTTTTACAGTTAGAGTTACTGATAATGGAAACCCGACGGCCAAAACTGTAGATAAAACTTTTGATATTGTTTTTGATAAACCAAATACAAATTTACTTTCTTACAAAGCTTTCCCTACATTAAGCGGTGCGATAAATGGTACGCTTACCGATAGTCGAGGAGCTGCTATATACTTTACAGCTAATTTTGATAATCTAACAGACAATATACCAAACAATTTTGGAAATATAAATTATAATTCTAATGGTTACAATACTAGTTTTTATTTAAAAGGATTAGTACAAAATTTATCTACACCAATAAACAACAGATCTGTTTGTGATCCTAACCAAGTAGGCTTTATGGGTGCACCTGGTAGTCAAAATTCTGGTTTTGCAAATGAAAGACAAACAACAGGTGGTCTTACAACTGGCGCTTTTTACGTATATTTTAATCCTATGATTTCTAAATCTATGAGCGGTATGTTTAACCCTGAAGAGATTAATTTTAGATACCAAATAGCTTATAGAGTAGATTCTAACGATACTTGGTCTACAGCTGTTGATATAAATGGTAACGCTGCAGACTATTCAGGAACATGGAAATATGATGGTCAGGGCACAGAAGGTTTAGATAATCAATACTATGTTGGTTCTAACTGGCTTTCTAGCGGTAGTCCTCAGGTAGTAGTTGCTAAAATTGAAAATAACTCTGCACCAAGGTATGCTGGTTTAGTTTATGCGTTTGATACTCCGGGCGAATATAGAATTTTGCACTCAAATATGGCTTCTACTTTTGGAAAGCTAACACCTCAAGGAGATAATCAAAACGGCTTCAGTTGTACCGCATTTCCTTATTACAGTACTGAAATGGAGCATGTATTTGAAACAGGTGATTTTTATTATCCAGGTAGTTCTGCTGGTGGCATTGATGATGCTATAGCTGCAGGTAGCGGAGATTCTAACAATGTGTTTAGATATAGAATAAGCCAGGGAAGTTGTTCATCATTGCCAAGCTTAAATATTTATGCTAGAGAACCTGTAGCGAAATATGTAACACAATTGTACACGGATCAAGCTTTAAGCACTAAACTTCAATCTATATCGGGAGGAACTTCTTATGTAATTAGAAGAATGGAAAACTTAAGCTCAACTGCTAGCGCTTATTTAAATCCTGAATATACTAAAAATGGTACGTACCAAATATCTTTTCAAAACACTACAGGGCTCGTGAGCACAGGGCTAGACAGCCCAAAACCTTGTTATTATTAATTATGGGAGCGGTAATAGAAGTAAAATATTTTAACTCTTTTTTACTAAGGAAGACAGTTGAAGCTGGAGCAACGGGTACAACACCTCCTATTTGGATGGGTAGCACAGGTATCCCGTCTGGTGATGGATCTTTTCCTGAAACCCCAATAGTTAATACAGATCAATCTAAAAGCTGGGTTGTAGAAGAAGCTCGTATACGTGGTGGTTATAACAATACAAATGTTGATTATGGCGTAAGAGCATATTTAGTAGATGAAGAACCAAATGGAAGTGTAAGAAGTAATGCGCTTATATATTCAGGTATATTTAATTCTAGAACTGGTATTAATGATACAAACGTTTTCAATGTTGCTGAGGATATAACTAAAGCCGCGGATCCAGCAAACGGTAGTATACAAAAATTATATGCTGAAGATACAAACCTTATTATATTTCAAGAAAATAAAGTTAGTAGAGCGCTTATAGATAAAGATGCTATATATTCTGCTGAAGGCGGTGGAACTGTTACGTCTGCTAATTTAGTTATAGGTCAAATTGTTCCTTACGCTGGTAATTTTGGTATTAGTAGAAACCCAGAAAGCTTTGCTGTATATGGCTATAGAAAATATTTTGTAGATAAAAACAGAAATGCTATACTACGCTTATCACAAGATGGTATTACTGAAATATCTAATTATGGTGTATATGATTATTTTAGAGACGAACTTTCTAATTTAAACGTTGGTGATAAAGCTATAGGTGCTTGGGATGTATACACAAAACAATATGTAGTTAGTTTACAAGGTTCTAACATAACACCGACAATATCAGGAGCGCAAGGTCAGTTTTCAGACACATATCAAACTTTAGCGTTTGATGAATCTGTACTTGGTTGGACTAGTAGATTTACTTATAAACCAGAGCAAGTATTTAGTCTTAAGGCTAAGTTTTATAGTATAAATGATGGCGCTTTGTATGAACACAACTATCAAGAGTTTGGTAGCGATGATAATAGGTCTAAGTTTTATGGCATATACTCTGATTCTAGGATTACATTTATATTTAACCCAAAAGTTAGCGCGTCTAAGGTATTTAAAACAGTAAACTACGAAGGCTCATCAGGTTGGGAAGTTTTTGAATTTAATGCAGCTAGAAGTTTTGATCAAAATGATACAGCTAATTTGGTTTATAGTTACGATGAAGGAAGTTATATGCAAAACGGTATACAATATTACGCTGGGTTTTATAAAAAAGAAGGTAAGTATTTAGCTAACCTTATAAATAACAGTCCAGCTACATCTCAAGAAGTTGTATACGGTGCAAGTGTTTCAGGTGTAAAAGGCTACTATGCAACTGTGACTATAAGAACAGATGATAGTACACAGGTGGCAGGAGCAGGTGGTAAGACTCGTGAGTTGTTTGCGGTATCTTCTGAATATGTAGAATCAAGTTATTAAATTATATGGAATTAAATATACGTCGTCTTCAAGATGACGATTGGGAAACACTATGTTCTTGGTGGGATGCGTGGCCTGAATGGGTTAATCCACCTAAAGACTTTTTACCTGACAACGGTACTGGTGGGCTTATGGTTTACAAACATAATACACTTATTGTTGCAGGATTTATATATTATACTAATTCTAAAGGAGCTTTACTGGAGTGGATAGTATCTAATCCAGAGTATAGAGAAGCTGACAGAAAACAAGCGTTAGAGCTTCTTATAAAAGGAGCTGAAAACGTTTGTAAAGCTAATGGTATTAAATATATGTTTAGTATAGGTAGATCAAAGCCTTTGATAGAAACACATCGTAAACTAGATTGGACAATAGATGAAAGTCCTTCTTATGAAATAACTAAAAAAATAAATTAATATGTCAGTAGTATCTGGAGCAATCGCCGCTGGTAAAGCTAAAAAAGCTGCACGAGCGGCAGGGAGAGAGCAGAAGAAAAACGAGGCTGAGCTAGAAAGTATAAAAAAATCTAGACAGGCTATTATAAATCCTTATGCTAGCACTAAAGATTTAAGTGATTTATCTAAAGATTTGAGTGGCCAGTTTTCTAATCCATACAACAACTTAGGAGTTGCAACTGCAGCTGCTGAAATACAAATGGAACAGTCTGACATTGCTTTAGCAAATACTTTAGATACTATTAGAGCTACAGGTGCTTCTGCTGGTGGCGCTACTGCTCTTGCGCAAGCCGCTCTGCAAAGTAAAAAGGGTATTGCTGCTAGTATAGAACAACAAGAAGCACAAAACGAAAAACTTAAAGCTCAAGGAGAGCAAGCGTTGCAACAACAAAAAGTATCTGAACAGCAAAGGCTACAGTCTATTGCTATATCAGAAGGGCAAAGAGTTCAGTCAGCTGAAGCTGCTGGTAAACAGTTTGAATACCAAGCTCAAGAAGCTAGAACAAATGCAGATCTTGACAGAGCTTCAGGTATGATACAACAAGCTTCTGCTAATAAAGCTTCTGCTAACCAAGCAAGAGCTTCTGCTATATCTGGTATTGGAACTGGTATAGCTGGAGCTGTAGGAGCGGTTGCTGGCGGCGGCGGGTTTGCTCAAGGTGGAATATTCGGAGGATAATAATAAAAATATAAATATGAGTTATAGAAATCCACAAATAATCGTTGATCGCTCAGCAGAGATATATGCTCAAGGCGCTGCTAAAACAGGTGCGCTATTTGCTCAAGGCGTTGCAGGTTATTTTGAAAATAAAAATAAAACAGCAGCGGCTAAAAAAAAGAAAGACGACGCTTATAGACTTGGGTTAAATGGTATTGCTTTGAAAGCTGATGAAAGACTAGCTGATGCTACAAGCGAAATACAAGGTAGTACTTTATATGGAGATATTCAAGATCAAGCAAGAGCTAAGTTAGACGGTAGTGAGGGGCAGATAGGTATTATAGAAAAACAAGCTCAACTACGTTTAAATCCTGATTTAAGCAAAGAGCTATCAAAACAATACAGAAAAGATATAGCTGATTATCAAAAATGGGAAACTAATATAGTTGACAAAGTAAGTAGTACAATGGCTGACTTAGAACCTATAAAAGATTTAACAGCTACAACTATCGGTGTTCCTGGTAAACAAGATTTTATAGGTGAAGGCAATGAAAAGTTTTCAAACTTTGCTGTTGCATACGCTTTAGATGGTAAGCAAGTGCCTGGAGTTGAATCAACAAGAGGTGTTGAAGGAGATTTAATTAAGTTTAATATAAATATAGATCCTAAAAACGAAACTATAAAAAAGTTTATAGAAAGTGGAGCTTTAAATGTTGAAGATTTAAAAGCTACAGAAGATGGTAAATATCAATTAAACTGGGAAAGAAATTTAAACAATTGGGACGGTGGTTTAATAGCTGACGTTCCAGATTCTATGGATATACAAAGCGCTTTAGAAGAAGGTGGTTTAATAAAAGACGGTGTTATAACTCAAGAGTTTACAACTGGTATTGACTATGATATAAAACCAATTAAAAATACTGGTTACCAACGTGTAACTGAAAAAATATTTTTTGATCCTAAACTAATTACAGAAAATCCTACTGTTCAAGCTGAGTTTAAAAAACATGCCGCTGGTTTTCTTGCTCCAGGTTCTTCACTAGACGAGCAGATGTTAGGTTTAAGAAATAATTTTAATTACTCAGGAAGTAGACAAGATTGGCAGGATATGACGCCTGAAAAACAAGAAGAATATATTATAACTGAATTAGAGGAGCAAGCTGTAGAACAAGCCATGCAAGGAGGCAAAGATTTTAAAGTTCAATTTGACCAAAAATCTGGTAAATATTTTACATACGGTAAAACAACAGAGCGTAAAATATCTGATAGCAAAACAACTGATAGCAAATCTAGTAAAGCAGATATTAGTTACATTGAAAAAATAAAAATACCTATACAGTCCGGTCCACCTTTAGAATCAGGCCAAAGACCTATTGATTTAGACGAGTTAGAAAATGAGTTGAATACAGAAGGCTTTAGAGTTACTAAATCAGAAGAGGTTGGCCCAAGAGGTGTTAATAAAATTACTATAACTAAATCTATAGGTGGAGCTGATAACCAAGCTGTTATTACAGAGGAAATGACTCCTCAAGATATTAAACGTCAACTTGAATTAGTTGAAACTGGTAGCATGCCAGTTAAAACAGAAGAAGAAGATTTTAGTCTTTATAAAATACAAAACCAATAAAATATAATTATGGCTAAATACAAGATTGGTACGGATCTATATGATTTACCTGAAGAAAAAGTAGAATCTTTTTTGTCTAAATATCCTGATGCTGTAGAAGTTACAGAAGAAATACAAACTGACCCTACGGAGGGAAAGACAAACGGTGCTGTGGAAACGGATGCGGCTGTAGCACCAGTAACAACTCCAAGCAGAGCATCCATGATTGTAGATGCTCAACCAGAGAGTACGGTATCAGACTCGGCAGATACTTCTGGGGAATTACAAGCAAATGATCAAGGTTATTTTAGACAAGAAAGAAAAAAAGGTAGATCAGCAGATTCTATTAGAAGAGATACATACGAAGAAGGTTCTTTAGCTGCTATAGAATTTGATAAAAAATCTGATGAAAGAAAACAGCAAGCTACGTTAGCAACTAAAGAAATACAAACAGCGCAAGAAAATATACCTCAAAAAGATATACAATCGCAGCAAGCAAACATATATTTTGATTTACCAAGTATAGCCCCTAGAAATAAAATAGATTATGTCTATCAAGGTGTTTATGGTGGCCAATCTAGAAAGCCTATGTTTGAATCTGATGAAGATTATACTACTTATTTAAAGGATAAGCTAGGTGATAAGTATGATCAATATTTAGAGTTTAATAAAACAGGTTCTATAACGCCTAATGGTACTCAAGAAAATGAAGACGAATTAAGATCATTACAAGTAGATGCTAGAAATCAAATATCTGCTAAAATAAGTAATGACATGTTATATAATGTTCCTGAAGATGTGCAGCGGTACATGACATCAAGTCCTGTTTTTGCCAGTGGTAATACTCTGGAAGAACAAAAATTTGCTATAGATGAATTAGGAAACAACATAGGTCAGATGAGAGTCAACTATGCTGAAGGAGTTAAAGCTTATAACGAAAACGCTGTTCCGTTAATAGATCAAATAAAATCTATAGATAACACTATAAAAGATTTAGGTGGAACTAATAAAGGTTTACAATTTTATGAAGCTGGTCAAGTAGGGGGTTTAGACTCTCCTAAACGTATACAGCAGTATAATGATTTAATAGAACAAAGAAATTCTTTATTAAACCAATATAATGAAGGAGGTTTCAATGTTTTATACGATGGTTTAATATCTCAAGAAAGAGTAATAAATCAAGAAGCTAAAAATTATATTAACCTAGTTAATACTAGCAGAAATAAAATAGTAGATTCTGAATTATTAAAAGAAGCTATATCAAAAGATTACTCCGCGACAGCTAGAGTTGGTAGAGCTTTTGATGAGTTTTTTTTACAGAGCGGTAGAAATGTTTTAGATCTTAGCGCTGAAATAGGTTTACAAGCTTATAAATTCTCTTTAATGCCTCAATACAGGCCAGCTATAGATGATGTTATAAGCGTTGTTCAGCAGAACAATAAAAATTATAACTTAGAAATGGATGCTAAAAGAAAGCAACTTCCAACAGCTCCAACGTTAGACGATATAGGTGAAAATAATATAGGATTTTTTGATTGGTTTTCTGTAGCCATGCAAGATAACTCTCCGACTATAGCTACGACTTTTATACCAGGTGGTTTAGCAGTTAAAGGTGCTGCTGGTGTTAAAGCAGCTGTTAAAACTGGAAGCTACGCTGCTAAAAAAGCCGCATTACAAAACCAAAAAAAGCTTTGGTTGGCTGGTAAAAGAACATTACAAACAGCTTTCTTTGTTGCTGAAACAGGTGGTCAATATGGTAGGCTGCAAACAGAAGAAGGTGATAGAGAAAAACAAATATCTTTATTACAATCTCAACTAAACGAAACTGAAAGTTTAGAAGATAGAACAAAAATTTATAATAAAATTGAAGAATTAAAATCTGTAGAAGATTATTCTTTATTTCAAAAAGCCTTTACTTCTTTTGGATATGGAACTACAGCTACACTAGCCGAAACTTTTGGTACTTTAAAGCTTATACAAGGCGGTAAAGCTTTAGCTAAAAACATAGGTACTCAAGCCGCTAAAAAAGAATTTTATTCTAAGCCATCTACATTTGCTGCTGGCATCATAAGCAAAGCAGTTCCTGGTCTAAGCCCTTTGGTTAAAGGTGTTGCTGTAGAAGAAATGGAAGAAACACTTACGCAAGTAAGTCACAACATGTTTGACATGTTTGTTTTAGGTGAAGACAAAAATTTAATAGATGGTTTAGATAAAGATTTTTTTGCTAATGTAGCTGTTACTAGCTTTGGTATTATGTCTCCTAAGACTACCGGCAATGTTGTTAACATTATTAAAAATGAATTTAGAACTAAACAAGAAGTAGTAGATAATCAAAACTTAGCTGTAGAATTAATTGAATTAAACGAGGCTATACCTGCTAGTGCAGAAGACGCTAAAGTTATAAGAGAAAGAAAAAGAAACATATTAGAAGAGCTCGCTTTAAACGACGCTGTCAGTCTTCACAAACTTAGGTACATGACACCTGTTCAAATAGAAGAGGTTGCTGATTTAAATAGACAAAAACGTAAGTTAAAAGAGCAAATGTTTTCTCTTGGTAGAACAGGTGAAAGATCTAAAGTTCAAGAGCAAAAGCAAGCTGAAATAAACAAAGAGCTTTATGCTATAGAAAGAAAACAACAAGAGATTTTAAATTCAAAAGAAAGAGCTAATAGACAAAAAGCTAAACAAGTTTCTGAGGAATTAGGAGATAGCTTTGCTAATGCAGACGCTGCTTACTGGTATGGTTTTAATGATTTTTATAATGAAATTGCTATGGCCCAAATGGGTGATGGTGATTTTATAAGCGCTACTGCAGAAGTAAATAATGAATTAGGTATACCTGTTTTAGATTATAAAAATTTAGACGAAGAGTTAAAAAAATATAATGAAACTGATAGAGCTGCTATCAAACTTGGTTTACTAGGCGAAATAAATACTGAAACAGGTGAGGTAATACAGCCTCCTGTATATGCCATGCAGATTGGTAAAGATATTATAATAAATCAACCTCTTATAGATCAACAAATAGGTTTAGCGCCTACAAGCGGCGGTGCTAAATACGCTGCTCTGGCTCCTCTTGAAGAACTTTTTCACCTTAATAACAAGGGTAAGAAAATGAAATTCGATGGTGATGCTAAGCTTGCCGTTGATGAAGCTATTAAAGTATTAGAAAATAAACTAGAGCTAGGCGAAATATCTCAAGAAAACTTTAACGACTTAACTGAAAGGTTTAAACTTTATAAAGATGGTGAGACATTTGACGTGGAAGAACTCATAGCGCAGATGAACAACGCTGTTGCATTAGGCGATATAAAACTTAGCGATATAGCTAGTACACCATCTTTAAAATCTTTTTTAAACGGAGCTATACGTAATGTATTTGGAGATCAAAGCTGGATGCTTAATCTTAAAACATCAGATGATGTGTTTAATTTTATTAAAAACTTTCAAGCTGATATTCAAGGAGAGGTAAGTCTTCAACTACCAGACGAAGATGATTCTACTATTAAACAATCTAAAATATACCAAGAAGTAGAAACATTTAAAGATGATTTAGTAAATGAACAAACTAAAGATGCTACTGCTTTTTTAATTGCTGATAAACTAGAAAACGAAGTTGATCGTAGATTAAAATTAGATGTTGATCCAGAGACCAAAGAAGATATAGTTAGAAACTTTTTGTTCGATGATAAAAGAGGTTTGCTTGGGTTATTACAAAAATACGATCCAGCTAGAAACGAAAGTATAATGGGTTACTTAAATTCAACTACGCCTGGCGGTAAATTACTAGACGCTAGACTTATTGAGTTTTATCAAAATGATCCTAGATACAATCAAATAATTCAGTCAACTACAGATGAAGCTGTTCAACGTAAAGCCGAAAGAGTAACTTCAGAAGACACCACAGAGACAACTGCTGAAGATGTTACAGATAAACCTTTAGCCAAAAAACCTACTGAAACTGTAGTATATAGTGACGAAGTTTTAAGTAGCGTAGGCGCGGCTAACGCTGAAGCGCTAGAAAATAGAATTACAAAAGAAATACAAAAAGCGTTTAAAGGTCAAGATATCTCTAGGTTTAAAGAGCTAAAAGATATACCAAAAAACATAACACAGTTATACGCTGATATGTTTGGACTTTCAACTGTAGACGGTATCGTTGATTTTAAAAGAAACTTTCCTAAGCTAGACGAAGGAGCTGTTAGAAAAATACGTACGTTTTTAAATAGAAATGCTGAAGATGATTTTCGTAGGTTTCCAAAAACAAAAGGTGACGATAAGAAAGCTACTGGTGTAAAGCAAACTAAGCTAGGTAAAGTTATGTATGATGCTAATGATAATTTTATTGGCACATTAAAACAATACAAAGACATACTTCAAGGTAAAAATATAACTCTTCCAGCTTACAATGGTGAGATGATTGAGTTTAATAGGTTAGATAAAGACGGTAACAAGTTACCATTATATAGAGACTCACAACACTATAAAGCAGCGTTAAAGTTTCATATACAAAATCGTATAGCTGAAGATGTTATGCCTGATAAAGCTAAGAGATTAAGCGCTGGACTTAAGTTTAGTAAAAAAGCATTGATAGATGTTACTCAGGCTAGAGATATTAACGCGGTAGCAAAATTACTAGGTATATCTAAAATTACTGTAAATGATAACAATAGAGTTGAAAAACAAAAGCAAATGGAAGAAGCTATAGTAGCTGCTAAAATTCCTAGTTGGATGTTTGAGGGTTCTAAGTTTGGTAATTTTGCTAGAAGAAAAGTTAACGGTGTTAGAGTAGATTTACCCGCTAGAGGTGGTTTATATTACGGCGGTAAAGATCCAGCGTATCAAAGAGCTTTAGGTTTAGCAAAACAAAACGATGCTGATTACAATATAAAACCCCCTAAAAGAGTTAATATTAAAAAAGCTTTTACTAAAGAGGGACAACAACAAGGTAAAGATAATTTAAAAGCTTTAGAGTTTTTTGGTAATAAATTAGCTGATGCTGTAGCTAAAAATCAAATGCCACTAGAAATAGCTTCATTATTTATTTCTTCTGGTTATCAAGCTACAAATGGTATTATAAAAATAGCCGCACCATTTAAATACTTTTCTAAAGTTTTTAAATACGGAACTACACCAAAACATAGTAAAGGTGAAAAGTTTAGAGAAGAACACAATCCTCCTGCTTCAGTAATTGGAGCCACATTAATATATGGTATAGCAACTAATAATATGAGTACTGTAATGCCTAATATTAAAAACAACTATTATCAAACTAAACTTTCTAAAGCTGATGATCAAAAACTAGATGACGCTAAGTTAGATGCTACGTTACCTGTTGGAACAACTATAGCAGATAACCCTGCTATTAGATTTATTGAAGCTGGTATTGATCTTAATAGTATTGTTAATTACGAAACAGGTCAGACTATAGCAGAAGAGCTAGGTGTTGCTTTAAAATCTAGTGATGTAAATGTAGATACTGTATTTGAACAGAATAAAATACTAAAAGAAGTATTAAGTGGAGATATAACAGCTAAAACAGGGCAGGATAGATTAAATGAATTTGCTAAATTAAAATCTATACCTAAAGCTGGTGTTGGTAATAATAACGAAAATAATACTATTAAGTTTAGCAAGCAAGTACCTAATCAAGAAATACTTGATAACTTAGGTAATGCAGATCAGGCTATGGCTAATGCTAGAAACCCTGAAGCGCCTGTTAAAAAAATACGTGTATTTGATTTTGATGATACATTAGCTAAATCAAATAGTCAAGTTCTTTACGAACTTTCCGATGGCACAACAGGTAAATTAAACGCTACTCAATTTGCGGAAAGATCTAGCGAACTACAAGAGCAAGGAGCTGAGTTTGATTTTTCAGAGTTTAGTAAGGTTATTGATGGCAAAAAAGGGCCTGTGTTTAAAGCTATAGAAAACATAGTTAAAGCTAGAGGTGCTGAAGACGTGTTTATACTTACAGCTAGACCTGCTAACGCTGCTGGTCCTATAAAAGAATTTATGGACGCGCTTGGTGTTAACTTACCTATAGAAAATATTGTAGGTTTAGGCGATGGTAAGGCGGAAGCTAAAGCACGTTGGATGACGGGTAAAGCTGCTGAAGGTTACAACGACTTTTTCTTTGTAGATGATGCGTATAAAAATGTTAAAGCAGTTCAAGATGCGTTAGATGTGTTTGATGTTAAATCTAAAACACAACAAGCTAAAATTAAGTTTAGTAAAGCATCTGATCTTGATAAAGGTTTTAATAACATACTAGAAAACAAAACCGGTATAGCATCTGAAAAAGAATACGGTAGAGTAAAAGCTGAAGTAGCTGGAGCTGGTAAAGGTAGATTAAATTTCTTTATACCACCGTCAGCTGAAGACTTTACAGGTTTATTATACGCTACGCTTGGTAAAGGCAAACTAGGTGATCAACAAATGGCGTGGTATAAGACTCATTTGTTAAACCCATATGCTAGAGCTATGAATGAATTATCATCTGCTCGTATAGCTATGATGAATGATTATAAGTCATTAAAGAAACAATTAGAAATAGTACCTAAAGACTTACGTAAGAAAGTTCCAGGCGAACCGTTTACGCGTGAGCAAGCTGTACGTGTGTACATATGGAATAAACAAGGTATGGATATACCTGGAATAAGTAAAAAAGATCAAGCTGATCTTAGTAAGTATGTAATTGACAACGCTGAGCTACAGGTATTTGCTGATAGACTTATCGCTATACAAAAAGGTGATCAGTACGCTGGGCCTAAAGAAGGTTGGCCAGCTGGTACAATAACCACTGACATGCTTGAAGGTCTTAACACTACAAAACGAACTAAGTACTTAGAGCAATGGCAGCAAAATGCAGATGTTATATTTTCTGAAAAGAACCTAAACAAACTTGAAGCTGCTTATGGTAAACCATATCGTAAAGCTTTAGAGAATATGCTACAACGTATGAAGTCTGGTCGTAATAGAAACTTCCAAGGCGATACGTTAACAGGTAGAGTTACTGATTGGCTTACAGGTAGTATTGGTACAATAATGTTCTTCAACACAAGATCAGCAATACTTCAAACTATATCTAGTATTAACTTTGTTAACTTCACTGATAACAATATACTAGCTGCGGGTAAAGCTTTTGCAAATCAAAAACAATACTGGTCTGACTTTATGACGCTTATGAACTCTGACTTCTTAAAAGAACGTCGTGGTGGTTTACGCATCAACGTTAACGAAGCTGATATTGCAGACATGGCAAAAAGAGGTGGAGCTAGAGGTGTTATAAATAAACTACTTGAGTTTGGTTTTACACCTACACAGATAGCAGATAGCTTTGCTATCGCCTCTGGTGGCGCTACGTTTTATCGTAATAGAATAAAGTCTTTGAAAAAACAAGGTATGACAGATGCTGAGGCTGAAGCTCAAGCGTTTGTAGATTTTAGAGAGACAGCAGAAGAGTCACAACAGTCGTCAAGACCTGATAGAATATCAATGCAACAAGCCGGTCAATTAGGACGTCTTGTATTGGCTTTTGCTAACACGCCAGCTCAGTATGCTAGACTTATAAAGAAAGCTGCTAGCGATCTTAAGAATGGCAGAGGTGATGCTAAGACTAATATAAGTAAGATTATATACTACGGTGTTGCGCAAAACTTATTGTTTAATGCTTTACAACAAGCTTTGTTTGCGTTTGCTTTTGATGATGATGAAGAAGATACAGACGAGCAGCAAAAGAAATATGTTAGCATAGCTAACGGTATGATGGACTCACTTCTAAGAGGTATGGGGTTAGGCGGCGCTGTAGTTTCAGTAGGTAAAAATGCTATTATACGTATTATAAACGAGATGGAAAAGAAACAACCTAAGCTTGAGAAAGTAGGTTATGAACTTACTAAACTATCTCCACCTATATCTGCTAAGCTATCACGTGTAAACCAAGCCGCGAGGTCTTACCAATGGGATAAAAAAGAAATGATGGAAAAAGGCTGGAGCTTAGATAACCCAGCTTACTTAGCAGGTGCTAATGTTATAGCAGCACTTACCAACATACCGCTTGATAGAGCTGTAAAGAAAACTAATAACGTAGTACAAGCTACATCACAAGATTTAGAAACTTGGGAACGCTTAGCGTTACTAGGTGGTTGGCAAGACTGGGAAATCGGTATTGACGAGGAAAAACCTAGTAACAAACCGCAACCTAGAAAAACAAAACCAAGATCTAGAAAAACTAAAAAACGTAAAACCACAACAAGATAATTATGGGAAAGATTAGTCCAGCGTGTAAAGCTGCAGCAAAAAAGAAGTTTGAAGTATGGCCATCGGCATATGCCTCAGGTTGGGGTGTGCGTTGTACTAAAGCTGGTGGACCTGGTAAAATGGGGAAAAGTAAAAATAAAAAGTAATGTATACACAAAATTCTCCGTTCCCTAAAAAATCTAAAGTAAAAGGTGGAGGCACTAAGAAAGTTTGTCTGCCTGCTTCTAAGGTAAGATCAATGAGTAAGGCTGAAAAAGATAAAGTAATTAGAGCTAAAAGATCTGCAGCTGCTAAAGGAGATTATAAACGCTCTAGTAAATCAAACGTAAAAGGCGCTCGTAAGAAAGGAGCTACACTACGTGATTGGTTTGAAAAAGAAAATTGGATTAACGTTGCAACAGGAGAACCATGCGGAAAATAATAGATAAGTTACAAGCGGCTTGGAATAGTTTACTATACAAGCTTATGTTTAAGAAATATAGATAAGGAACAAAAATAAACTGGGCGTACCATACCCAACAGTTCCTAATAAAGAAAGGGCCCTCAAACGAGAGCCCTTTTTTTTTATCCGTCACAAGCGGCGCAGTCAGGATCCATAGCTTGTTGAGCAATGTCACCGCGTAGTACTGATTCAGTACGCATATAATATAAGGTCTTGATACCTTTCTTCCAAGCATCCATGTGAACCTGGTTAATCCACTTAGGTGTAGCCTCTGAAGGAAACGCTAGGTTTAAACTAACTGATTGATCAATATACTGTTGGCGTATACCAGCTTGATTAACAAGCTCTAGTTGATTAATCTCTTTGAAAGTTTTAAACACGTTTTTAACTTTGTCAAAGCCTGTAGTTTCTAAATCATCTTGCTCAGATAATACTACTAGCTTTTTATTAACATAACCGTAGTCATCTAACGGTAGGTCTTGTATGCTACCACCATCAGCCATTATCTTATCCCAAATTTCTTTAGTGTTTAATCCAGCTTTTCTTAATACTTTTTCGAGCTCTCTGTTCTTCCTAATGAACGTACCCTTCGCGCTTTGTTCAGTGAAAACATTAGCGGCCCAAGGCTCAATACCAGGACTAACATTACCGGCAAGCTTACTATTAGACACAGTAGGAGCAATAGCCCTAAGATGAGTGTTACGAAACCCAGTGCCAACGCACCACAAAGGTTCACCATAAAGTTCAGCGAGATCTCTACTCGCTCGCTCAGATTCGATTTTAATCTGGCTAAATATTCTTCTAGTTTCATATTGTGCTGTTAATCCCTCGAAGGGTATTCCATTTTTTTGTAGGTACGTGTGCCAGCCCAGTACTCCAAGGCCAAGCGCTCTACCTTTTTCCGCTGATCTAACTGAATTTGCAAAGCCAACTTTGCCTTTCGCTTTTTGTATAAACTCTTCAAGTACTCCGTCCAAGAACCAAATAGCATCGTATATAAGGTTTGTATTCTTCCACTCTTCATATCTTGATATATTTAAACTTGATAAGCAGCAAACAAAGCTATGGCTTTCATCTGTGTGTAATGTAATCTCACTACAGATATTTGTCATGTGTACTTTTAAAGCATTGTCTTTGTATGCTTTTGGATTTGCTTTGTTAGTATTTCCTTTAAACAAGATATACGGTTCTCCAGTTGCTTTTCGTTTTCTAATAAGTTTACTCCATCGAGCTCTAGCGTCCGCATCTCCCTGTTCAAGACGTCGCATAAACTTATCACCAACAACTGCGCATTGATGTAGGTTAAGCGACTGTCTGTTAACATCTCCTTTAGGTTCTCTGATCTCAAGCCACTCTTCAAAATCATCGTGCTCAATGTTAATATTAACTGAGGCAGCTCCTCGTCTAACCGATCCTTGATTTGTAGCAAGTATTGTTGAGTCATATATTTTGCAGAAAGGTACGACTCCGTCTGATGTTCCATTGCCTGTAATTTTAGCGCCAGCGGGTCTGATTTGATTTATACCAATGCCAACTCCACCGCCATGCTTAGCGAGCAACATCATCTCTAAGTTCTTACCTCCTATATCATGTATACTATCTGCTACATCAATACCAAAGCAAGAAATAGGTAACCCACGATCAGTACCTGTGTTACTAAGTACAGGGCTAGCAAGGTTAAGCCAACCTTTCCAGATATAATTAAAAAACGTTTCACTTAGCTCTGGTCTGTCAAGTCTACGCGCAACTGTCTTGCATACTCGCTCGTATGCATCTCTTGGGGTTTCGTCGTAGAGTAAATATCCCCCGGATATAGTTTTCTTGTATACGTCTGTGTCTCCCCACTCTGGGTAGTCAACTCCTTTTTTCCATTCATTATTCCACATCATTTAAAGAATAGCAATGCGTATGCTATCATCACGTTTAAATTAACTAATACTAAGTTCCATTGCTTTGCAACCCAAACTTGTGGTGTACAAAACAAACCTGCTAGAAAGTATATTACTACACCAGGTGTTTCGGGTAATAAATGGGGAGCAGTTATAAAAAAACCAGTCCCCATATAACCAAGCCTATTTGCTAGCCTCTCCGTAGGAGAAAGCTTCCTCTTCTTCACTAGGCTTTTCAGCCACTTTCTTTTTAAGCTCTGCGATTGCATCATCGTAACCTTCTAATTGTTTTAATATTTCTTGTTGACCAAATATCATGGTCTTTATATTCTCTAATTCATTTATAATTTGCTGCAGTACGTTTGTTGTAGCAGCCATACGTTTTTCTAACGCATCAGTTCTACTCTGTTTCTGACCTTTCATATAATTGTTCTATTAATTCTTGCTCATTAATTAGTTTACCAAATGTCTTCGAAGTCCTCACCTTCGTTAGCTTTCGAATAATCCGTTGGCCGAACCGCGAAAAAATCAGTATGAGTGAGCCCCCCGGTAAGATGATAGAACCAATCAAGATTATCCGCTGCAGCCTTGTCATACGTGAAGTACGAATCAAGGTCAGTGTAACCAAGCTCAACCAGTTTTTCATTTGTTCTTTTCTTTATAAAGTGTTTTAAATCATTTGACTTGATACCTTCAATGTCACCCATCTCAAACATCTTATCTATATACTTAGTCTCAAGATCAACCATAGTCTCTGCTGCTTTAATAATATCTTTTTTACAAAGATCTTTTAGTTGATTATTCTCTGCGCACATATCACGATATAGTTTACAACCCATTTTACTGTGTAGACTTTCATCACGCACAGACCATTTCATCTGTTGGCCTATTCCTTTAAGCATGTTACGCAGCTGAAAAGAATATAGAACAGCGAAAGCAGAATACAAACTAACCCCTTCAGCGAAGGCGGAAAAAACAGCAAGGCTACGAGCAATGCCACGTGGGTCATCACCGTTGTAACCAACCAGGTTATCAAATCTATTTGCTGTTGCTTCTTCGTGGAGAAACGCTTCGAAGTTTTCAAGCCCAAGTGTTTCATTTAAATAACTATATGCGACAGCGTGAATTGTTTCTTGCGAACCAAACATCATTGCCATTTGTTGTATCTCGTGTTTAGGAAACCAACCAACTACTTTCTGCGTCCAATAATCAGACACAGCACATTCAGTCTGAGCAAAGCCTAGTAGGATATTTCCCACTAGGTTTTTTTCTTTGTCTGTTAGTTTCTCTTTCCAGTCTTTAACATCGCCTTGCATTGGTATCTCGGTGTGTAACCAAAAAGCCTGTGCTTGCTTAAGCCAACCTTCAGTATAGTACTCTGGGTACTCAAACGGTTTATACGCTATGCGCTCGTCAAACAGTCCCATTACTTATAAGTTTCAAAAGCAACGTCAATAAAAGGCAAATAAAAAACGTAAGCAGTTTGTGTTGGTTCTTCATAAGTTCTCATTCCAAATAATATACCTGGGTAAAACCCAAATGATAACGTCCAGTTCTTTCTAACGTCCTTGCCCTCTGTATTTTTTGACATAATTTTTAGATTTTTTATTATTACTGTTTCTAGTTTTAGCGTGTACACCTGGTCTACTTACTTTAGGAGATTCAAGATGTATTGATAAATTTATTTTAGCCATATACTTTTATATTATACTTATCGTGTTCATGTACAATGTCTTTATATTTGACATATCCTTTCTGATCCCAAGACCACTTAACAAAATTATCGATCTGACGCTCGGCATACTTCTGCCTAGCTACTTGTTTCGCAAGTTTAGGATTAGGCGTATTGTCTCGTCGCATTCCTTTTGATTTTGTGGTTTATATAATGTAACTCCAGGTAGATGATCTACTACGTATCTTTTAAACATCTTCCAGCGTATTGGAAATGATTCATTAGCTCTACCTTTGGTTTCAATAATAAAACCTTGGCCAATAAAATCAGGTGTGTACTTTATGTTCAGTATCTTTTTGCTACCTCTATTTTTGTAATCACCCTTACCATTACCGCATCGTTCATAAGACTCATTAGGAAAATCAAACCCAGAGAATATCTCGTATGTTTGTCCTTCGTATACAGCTTGTATATTAGCTTTCTTTAAAGCCATATACATATACCGCTCAAGGCCAGAAGCAAAGTTGATACCATCATATGATATCTTCCTTGCTTGTACTGGTCCTTTCTTTTTACTACGTTTTTTAAACTTCTTCCTTATCATAGTGTAGCCCGTCATTACCGTTCTGACCGATGATGTTCATACGTTTCAGCATAGCCTCTTCGATCTCATCACCTAAACAGTATCGTGCTGCTTCAATATAAAGCAACGCATCCATTAGTTCTTCTTGCACATCGACTAAAAACCTATCTAAGTCCTTGACTTCGTTTTTAATCTCACCCATCATTGTAGCACCGTACTTTTCTTGACCAACAAGACTACGCTGATCCATCTTAGCTAGTACCCTACGTACAACTTCGTCTTTAGTTTTAATCTGCATCTTTAACAAATGTACCATTAACCATTTTACCCGTGCGCTTAGCAATCACATCATACGCAGACTTAATACAGTCTTCAATAAACATATCTTCAAACTTAGCGATGCTTGTAAGCACAACAATCATATCACCTATAGCATCTTGTATTTCTGCCTTGTCGTTTTTAAGTAACGCCTCTGCAAGCTCACCTGATTCTTCCATAAGCTTTAGATACTGAGTTCTAGCATCACCTTTATCGTATATGCCTTTGTCAGTAGCCCAACTACGTATGTCATCAAAC